>TARA_R110002073_G_scaffold242529_2_pt1 | contig 14172 bp, 12 predicted proteins | sample TARA_R110002073 | Tara Oceans TARA_R110002073 (sample SAMEA4397174) | marine metagenome | biome: Polar Biome; feature: [DCM] deep chlorophyll maximum layer (ENVO:01000326); material: water (ENVO:00002006), including particulate matter (ENVO:01000060) such as... | depth 40 m
AGAATAATCATAAAATCCTTCACCAGATTTTACACCCAATTTACCTGCATTCACCATATTTACTAAAAGTGGGCAAGGTGCATACTTAGGATTTTTAAAACCATCATACATAACATTAAGAATAGACAAGCAAACATCCAAACCAATAAAATCTGCTAATTGTAGCGGACCCATTGGGTGTGCCATTCCAAGTTTCATAACCGTATCTATTTCTTGTACACCAGCGACACCATTATAGAGCGTTTCTATAGATTCGTTTAACATTGGCATTAAAATTCTGTTCGCTACAAATCCTGGATAATCGTTTACTTCAACAGGTGTTTTACCTAAAGTTGTTGACATATCCATAATAAGCTTGGTAACTTCATCGCTTGTATTGTAACCACGAATTATCTCGACCAATTTCATGATTGGTACTGGGTTCATAAAATGCATGCCAATAACCATATCTGGTCTTGAAGTAACAGCAGCAATTTGCGTGATAGAAATTGATGATGTATTTGTTGCTAATATAGTGTCTTCAGGACAAGCTTCATCTAATTGCTTAAATATGTTTAGCTTTAAATCAATATTTTCTGTTGCAGCTTCAACAACTAAACTAGCATATTCAACACCTTCAGTAATACTTGTAAACGTTGAAATATTATTTAAGGTATCTTCTTTTTGTGCTTCCGAAATTTTTTCTTTGGCGACCATTCTGTCTAAGTTCTTGGTAATAGTATCTATTCCTTTTTTTAGAGCTACATCGCTTATGTCGATTAGCTGTACTTTAAAACCACTTTGGGCAAAAGTATGTGCAATACCGTTTCCCATGGTTCCAGCTCCAATTACTGCTACGTTTTTCATTGAATTATATTTTTTAAAAACAATTTATTATTTGTGTTGCAACATGTAAAGCTTGGGTGCCATCTTCCAGTGTTACAATAGGTTTTGTATTTGTGTTTATGGCATGTGCAAACGTCTCTAGCTCATCTAAAATGGCATTGTTATTTGAAATTTGAGGATTATCAAAATAGATTTGTTTTTTCACGCCTTCGGCATTTTGAAGTATCATATCGAAATCTCCTGGGTTTTTTGGAGCATCTTTCATTTTTACTACTTCGCATTTCTTTTCTAAAAAATCTACCGAAATATAGGCGTCTTTTTGAAAGAATCGCGATTTACGCATGTTTTTCAACGAAATTCTACTTGCTGTAAGGTTAGCCACACAACCATTTTCAAATTCAATTCTAGCATTGGCTATATCTGGGGTTTCACTTATTACTGAAACGCCACTTGCCGATACATTTTTAACTTTAGAATTAACTACGCTAAGTATAATATCAATATCATGAATCATTAAGTCCAACACCACAGGAACATCTGTACCTCGAGGATTAAACTCGGCCAAACGGTGTGTTTCGATAAACATTGGGTTTTTAATTTGATTTTTTACAGCTTTAAATGCAGGATTAAACCGTTCTACATGCCCAACTTGACCTCTAAGATTATGTTTTGCCAAAAGGTTGCGGATTTCTTCGGCTTCTTCTACCGTATTGGTAATGGGCTTTTCAATAAACACATGTTTGCCTTTTGCAATGGCTTTAAGTGCACAATCGTAATGCGATAAGGTAGGTGTCACAATATCTACCATGTCAACAGCATCTATAAGTGCATCAATTGAGTTAAAATATGTATAACCAAATTCAGCTTCAACATTTTTTGCATTGGATTCATCTGCATCATAAAAACCTATAAGGTCATATTTGCTAGATTGATTTAAAAGACGTAAATGAATTTTACCAAGGTGGCCAGCACCAAGTACACCAGCTTTTAGCATATTTTTCGTTTTCAACAAAAATAAGATTTTTTATGCTTTTTTGAACGGATTCCTTTATTTAAAAATTTAATAGGCATCTTGTTTTTTTACACTAACATTTTAGCTAATTTTAGCAAGCAAAATTATAACCATTGAAAGATACATTTAAGCACAAAGGCCTTCGCCAAAAACTAGTTGAAACAATAAAATCTAAAGGAATAAAAAACGAAAATGTATTACAAGCTATTGGTAAAATTCCAAGGCATTTGTTTATGGATTCTGGATTTTTAGATCATGCTTATCAAGATAAAGCATTTCCCATAGCTGCCAACCAAACCATTTCGCAACCATATACAGTGGCATTCCAGACAGAATTATTACAAATAAAAAAGGGCAATAAAATTCTTGAAATTGGCACAGGTAGTGGTTATCAGGCTGCGGTTTTATGTGAACTTGGAGCTAAAGTGTACAGTATTGAGCGACAGCAAGAACTTTTTAAAAAAACAAGTAAATTTTTACCAAAATTAGGCTATATGCCAAAAAAACTCATTTTTGGTGATGGTTATAAAGGACTTCCAGAAGAAGCCCCTTTTGATGGGATAATCGTTACAGCTGGAGCCCCTTTTGTGCCTAAACCTCTGCTTGCACAATTAAAAATAGGAGGAAGGTTGGTAATTCCTGTGGGTAATGATGTACAAGTAATGACTTTATATATTAGAAAAGGTACTAAAGAATTTGAAAAACACGAGTTTGGTGATTTTCGTTTTGTGCCGCTTTTGGAGGATAAGAATTAATTATAGATTTCCATTTTTTTAATATCTTGTACATACTAAACCAACCAATATCATGTACAAGAAATTATTATTAGTATTTTTAGTTTTTACGGCAATAAATATATATTCTCAAGAGCTTAAAAAGCAAGACTTAGACAAACTATCTTTAAAATATGCCAAAGAATCGTTTCAGGAATTATATGAATTCTTTAGCATTTCTAATGATGCTAATTATCTAGAGCAGATTGAGCCAAATGTTAAATGGTGTGAAAAAGCTTTTTCTAAGCGAGGGTTTAAAACACAACGGTTAGAAACCTCTACAGTACCATTATTGTTGGCAACAAGAGAAAACCTAAAAGCTAAAAAAACTGTTTTGGTGTACCTTCAAGTTGATGGGCAACCAGTTGATACTACAAAGTGGCATCAACCCAATCCTTATATTCCTGCTTTAAAAGAGCAAAACGCTAATGGTAGTTGGAACATTATTCCATGGAATAAATTAGAAGGTGAAATTAATAATGATTGGCGTATATTTTCACGTTCTGCATCTGATGCTAGGGGACCAGATATGATGTTCCTCAAAGCTATCGATATTCTTAATGATTTTAAGTTCAAGCCAGATTATAACTTAAAAGTGATCATGGATTTTGAAGAAGAATTAGGGTCGCCTAACTTACCTAAAGCTGTCTTAGAGAATAAAAAATTGCTAGCAGCCGATATGCTAGTTATTTTTGATGGACCAAGGCATTTATCTAATCAGCCAACATTAAGTTATGGTGCACGAGGTATTGCTCAAATAACTATAGAAGTATTTGGTCCAAGAAGTCCTTTACATAGTGGCAATTATGGTAATTATGTGCCCAATCCTGCAATGAAATTATCTCAACTTTTGGCAACTATGTGGCGAGAGGATGGTCGAGTAACCATTCCTGGTTGGTATGATGGCATAACCATAAGCGATGAGGTTAAGAAAATTTTAAAACAAGTACCTGATGATGAAGCTCAAATACAAAAGGATTTTGGTATAGCTAGTACAGAAAATATTGGAACAAATTTTCAAGAAGCGATTCAATACCCAGCTTTAGGAATTTTAGGAATGGAAGCAGCTTGGGTTGGTAAAGAAACTAGAACAGTTATTCCAGCTTCTGCTACTGCCGAAATGAATATTCGTTTGGTAAAGGAAACTAATGGAGATCGTATGGTATTATTAGTTAAAAAGCATGTTGAAAACCAAGGGTTTCATTTAATTAAAGGAGAACCAACCGAAGAAGAACGATTAACATATAAAAAACTGGCAAGATTTAATTCAAAAGTATCTTATGGTGCATTTAGAACCGAGTTTAATACAGAAGTAGGTGAGTGGTTACGTAAAGGAATGCGATTTGCTTTTGGAGAAAATCCTATACAAATTAGAACCATGGGTGGTTCTATACCAATTTCACCTTTTGTAATTACTTTAGGTATTCCAGCTGTTGGTGTGCCAACGGTTAACCCAGATAACAATCAGCATAGTCCAAATGAAAATATAAGACTAGGAAATTACATAGATGGTATAAAAACCATTACAGCTATTTTGATGCAAGACTTTTAACCATCCTATAATCATCCATAAAAAAGCCATTGCCAATATCTATTACTATGGCCTCAATGTTCTTGAAACCATTTTTTTCGTAAGCCCTAATAGCGTTAATATTATTTTTATTGACTGTTAGGGATATGGTTTTGCACTGTAATTCTTGGGCTTTGCTTTCAACAAAGTTAAAGGCAGTCTTTCCAATTTTTTTACCTCTATACTCTTTAAGAAGATACACTTTACTTAAAAAAAGATTGTCGTCATTCTTTTTAATCGATAGGTAGCCAATATTATCCTTATCATATTTAATAATATAATATTCATAACCTTCTTTAGCTTGTTGCTGCATAGCTTTTGACGTTTGAAACTTGGCAACCATATAGTCAACTTGAGCTTTTCCAATAATAGGTGTATAATGCTCATGCCAAACTATGTTAGCTAATTTGGCAATTGTGTTAAAATGTTCTTTGGAATTTGCTAAAAAGAACTCGGTCATTAGTTTTTATTTGGCAAATATTGCTCAGGAATAGGATTTTCTTCTGATTCTTGCATCCAATAAATGTTTAAAACCCACCATCTATTACCATCGTTTAATAACTGGATGCTATTAATGCCTCGCATAAATGGCTCTTTATCGTTTTTGCTTCGGTAAGATTCATAGGTGCTAAATACTTGGGTAATATTTCCAAAAGTATCAACTTCTCGTTGCAATTCAATTTCATAAAAACCATTTTCTACTAGATAATTTCCTGAAGAATTTACATAATCTTCCGGAGTTATAAAACGTGCTCCAATTTTACCTTCTCTATTTTTTCCCGATGGAATTAATTTGGCATTTGGATGAAATAGAAATCGAAACAAATCCCAGTCTCTTGCTTCGCCTTTTTCTCCTGAAATTACAGCATATAAAGTTTCGATGGTGTTGTTTAGTGTTTTTACATTTTCTAAATAGGCAACTTTGCTATCTTGAGCATTTGTTAAAAAAGTAATGAGCAGTGTTATTGTTAATACGGTTAAATGTTTCATTTTTTTAAACTAAAAATAATCAATTAAAACTTTATGCCAAATATAATTGCATCGCCTTTATAGCCATTTTGATAGGAACGTAAATAATCTACACGAAGAAACCTAAATTTCCCCCAACCAATATTATCGAGACCAATGGTATATTCTTGATAGGGTTTGTTGGATGTAGTGGACAGCGTATGTGCTCCAGCGATTATATTAAAGTTAAGCTTTTTTAATAAAGGTACTCTTCCAAGCAGAAACCCATTAAAGTCGTACTCTGCATGCATTTCTAGGTAAGAATTGTTTGTACTTGCTGTATAGTATGGCAAATTATTAAACACATTTAAATACGAACCTGAACCAATTTGAGTTTGATTACCATTAAAATGTTGGTAATCTATAAATGAGATATTCTCACCATTAAAGAATTTTCCTGCTTTTAGGTTATAGTTAAAACTCCCTTTATCAGCAACATTGATTCTTTGTGTTGCTTGAATTTTAAGCTGACTAAAATTATAGTCATTAATAGATGATGCAAACCCTTTTTCAAAACCCAAAATAACAGTAGGATATTTAGAATTTGGAATATTGTATTTTCCATTAGGGTAGCTCAAGTAATTTTGTCCAAAATTAATTCGTGCTGTAAGGTTAAACTTCATAATGTTATGTGCATCAAAAGGAGCTATACCATAAGCTGTTTCGTCTAAAGGGTTGTTACTTGAATAAACTTTATTTTGTTTTGGATACCAAGCTTGATTTGTTGTGTTAAATAATGCTTTACGCTTTTGATAGCCTAAGCTTGCATTGATTCTAAAACCATTAAGTAACTCATTGGAGTATAATACTTGGGCAAAGGTGTTTTCGTAAATTTTCATATAGTTATTTTCTGAAAACATTGAAAATCCAGTATTTAATAGTTTAGAAATTGGGTTACTTGAATTAAACTGTTGTGTGGTTATGCCGCCAGAAAGTGTTAAAAATGGTCTGCTACTATTATTAAATTTATAAGTTGCAGAGAGTGTTCCACGTAAGCGTTGTTCGCTAAAAGCATAGTTGATATTACTTCTTATGGAAAAGTAACGTTCAAAATCGTTATAACTTTTAGTGTAAAATGTACTAATATCTGCATTCCACCCTTGAACAGTATTAAAACTAATAGCTTTAATAGGAGAGGTAATACCTGTACTCCAGTTTTCATGTGAATTTCTATAAGTATAGCCACCAATAATATCGCCAAGGTTAAATGTATTATTTACAATATCTACAGAATCTTTATACGTTTTAGAGTTTCTAATAATTTGGATACTATCTTTTTTTATATAATCTATAGCTTCTTCAACGCTTAGTGGTATTGGTCTAATTGTACTCCAAAATGTAGAATCCTTTTTATTTGCCTCATCAGCAAACGACACTATTTCTCTAGTGAAATCTTTATGGGTTAATCCAGAATCAAATATGTAATCACTATAGACTGCGGTGAAACGACCATCACCTTTTATTCCGAAAAGCCCATACTTAAAATCGATATTTTGAGAGATTTTTGTCCAAATATTATCTTTTTCTGAAAAAGAAAAATTTTGTGTTATTGTTATTTTATCTACTGCAGGAATTTGGGCTTGTATTCCTGTTATATCTAATTCGGCTGCGTAAATTGTCCATTGATCTTCGACAATATAGATATAGCCTTCAAAAACAGAGTCGTTTTTACGTCTAGGAGTTACTTTTATTTTGTTAATAAGGTTGTTTTTGTCGTCATAAAATGTCCCTTCTAATTTGTAACGATAATATCCAAATGCATTATTTGCAATAGGTGAGATGATTTGATTTCCTAATTCTATAGTGTTGTTGTACAAATCAAAATCTACATCAATTGCATTGTTAAAGCTAAAACCATTTGAATCACCACTAACTTTAGATGCCAAGATTTTTTCTTTAAGTTTATTGGGTCTTAAAAATTCTAATTTTGAAAAAGTTTCAGATAAATAGATAACACCACTTCTGGTAGAATCTAATCCTCCTCCAAGGTCACCAATTTCGGTGCCTAATATTTTTTCGGGAGCATCTTTTATCCGAATTAAACCACGAGAATAAAAGTTAGATTTATAGCTCAGTATTTTATTTTGATTTTCTTTTCTTTTTGCAATAGCTTCACGAATAATAATGTTGGCAGGATTTTCTGTTGTATTAATAAACACTTCATTTAATGAGATTTCTTCATCAAACAAAACTGCATCTAACTTATATGGAAAGAATTGAATAGTTACTTTTTTCTTAATAGTTTTATAGCCCAAGTACTGGAAAACTACTGTGTAAATACTAGGTTTACTAACGTTTAACTCGTAATTGCCATCCTCGTTGCTAGCTGTTCCAGTATAGGTGTTCTCTATGTAAATATTTACAAATGGTAAAGGTTCGTTTTTATTGTTAGTTACTGTTCCTTTAATTTGAGAAAAACAGTGAATACTTAATAAAAATGTAAATGGGAGGAGTAAAAAATGTTTCATAAATGTTGATTGACGGTTAGTTATTCAGAAGTACTTAAAAAAAAGATTCCCTAAAACAATGTCAAACCTAGACATTTAATTAAAAGACTTTTGTTAAACAATCATAAATAAAACCTACTTTACTGTTAAATAATGATTGCAAAATTTACAATAACCTAGACTAGATTATTTATGCATTTTCTTAATACGATCTAAATTACGTTTATTATCCCTATCTTTTATCGTATCGCGTTTATCGTATAGTTTTTTTCCTTTAGCTAAGCCAATGTCTAGTTTCGCAAATCCTTTGTCGTTAATAAATAGACGTAACGGAATTATGGTAAGACCAACATTTTTAACTTCTTTTTCCAGTTTTTTAAGTTCTCGTCTATTTAACAACAATTTTCTAGTGGCCTTTGGCCTATGGTTTATATAGTTTCCATATGCATATTCTTCAATGGTCATGTTAACCACAAAAAGCTCTCCACGATCATTAAACTCACAAAAACTTTCGGCAATAGACGCTTTACTGCTTCGTATGGATTTAATTTCGGTACCAGTTAAAACAATTCCAGCAGTGTATTTGTCGAGTATTTCGTATTCGAAACGTGCTTTTTTATTTTGTATGTTTATATTTTTCTGCATGAAAGCCAAAACTACATAAATTTATTAATAGTTAAAACTGATATTAATTGGTTATTTTTGCTACAAAATTTATTAAAAATACTACAAATGAAACATATTTTATATAGCCTTAGCTTGATTTTGGTCCTTGCTTCATGTAAACCTGAAAACGTTTTTAATGCTCAAGAAATAGTTGATAAAACTATTGAGGTTTCTGGTGGCGACAAGTTTAAGACATCAACCATTTCATTCGATTTTAGGGATATACATTATAAAGCTATTAGAAATAATGGATTATATCAATATGAACGATTTATTACCGATTCTGTTGGACAAATTAGAGACGTGCTTTCAAATGATGGCTTTAAAAGATACATTAATCAAAAAGAAGCAATAGTTGTAGATACCATGGCTGCAAAATATACTAGATCTGTTAATTCGGTTCATTATTTTTCGGTATTGCCTTTTGGGCTCAATGACGCTGCAGTTATTAAAGAATATTTAGGAGAAGTGACTATTAAAAATAAAATGTACTATAAAATAAAAGTTTCTTTCAGTCAAGAAGGAGGTGGCGATGATTACGAGGACGTTTTTTTATATTGGATTGGAAAAGAAGATTTTAAGGCTGATTATTTAGCGTATTCTTATATGGATAGTCCAACCGAATTAGGCATGCGTTTTAGAGAAGCTTATAACGAACGCTACGTTAATAATTTACGATTTGTAGATTATAACAATTACAAACCAGAAGCAAATATAACCGACCTTTTTATGTTAGACACACTTTTTAATTCTGGAAAACTAAAGCTACTCTCTAAAATAGAAAATGTTAATATCAAGGTAGAGTAAACCTAATCTATAACCAATAAAGTACTGGATTTTTCACCATTTGCAGAAATAGTGACAATGTACAAGTTGGCATAGTTGCTATCGTCTATATCTTTATACTTTTTTGTTCCCAATACAGCATTTACAAAGGCAGGTGTTGTATTACTGTGTCCTACAACTAGTACTGTTTTACCTTTAGTATTTTTGGCAAATACTTCCGAGAATAACTCTCTAGGATCATAAATAGTGACCTCTAGACCTTTTTTTTCGGCAGTTGGTTGTGCCGTTTGTTTGGTACGATTGTAATTGGTTGAATAAACAGCGTCAAAGTCAATATTCTCAAACACCAAACTCCATTTAGCAGCTCTTAAAATACCCGCTTGAATTAAATTAGGATCCTTATTGGTTTTATCACTTCTATCTTTATCGGCATGACGAATAAAATAATAGGTGGTAGTTTCACTAGTGTTTTGTGAATCTTGCGCACCTGATGGTAAGGTTAAAAGTAAAACAAAACAGATTATAAATAGATGTTTCATAGAATCAAAATATCAGTTGTTTCAAAGATATAATAGTTTAAGAATTAACTAAGAAATAATTGTTAAAAAAAATCATTTTTTAATGCAATAATTCTTCTTAAAAACAGAAATTCTAATTAGGTTTGGCCATTGGTAATTCAACTACAAACTATAAAAAAGAGATAAAAATTAAAACTTTAAGGTAATTAAAATTGAATTAACTATTTTTAAGGTTAGAAAAAAAATATAAAGTGAAAGATACAAAAGCCGGTAAAATAAAAACACCTCACAAACGCAATGAAGGCATCCCTTTTGATGCCAATGTATTTAAAGATATTAACATAAATAGAAGTGCTGTAGAACGACGTGCAGCTACTTTAAGTGGAAGGCGTTCGGTAAAAAAACAATGGCAGGCAGCTTGGTTGCTAAAAGCACTAAGTTGTATTGATTTAACGACACTCGCTGGCGATGATACTAAAAGCAATGTGCATAGGCTATGTGCCAAAGCCCAATCGCCCATAAGGCATGATTTGTTAAAAGCCATGGAAATGGATACAGCCAATATTACAGTAGCGGCTGTTTGTGTATATCATAATTTAATAGCCGATGCAGTTGAAGCTTTAGGGGACAGCAACATTCCAATTGCAGCGGTTTCAACAGGATTTCCAGCAGGGAATATTCCTTTAATAGAGAAATTAAAACAAATAGAATTATCGGTAGCAGCAGGAGCTTCTGAAATTGATATTGTTGTAAGCAGAAACCTTGTGTTGCAATCTAACTGGAAAGCTCTTTATGATGAGGTGGCAGCTTGCAGAAAAGCATGTGGTGAAGCACACATGAAAACCATTTTGGCAACAGGCGAAATACCAACATATACCAAAGTAGCCAAAGCAAGTTGGGTCAGTATGATGGCAGGTTCCGATTTTATAAAAACAAGCACAGGAAAAGAAAACGTTAATGCCACCATTCCTGTAAGTTTAGTTATGATTAGAACCATTCGCGAGTATTACGAACTTACAGGTTATAAAGTGGGCTTTAAACCTGCTGGTGGAATAAGCAAGGCAAAACAAGCTTTAAATTGGTTAATATTAATTAAAGAAGAATTAGGAGACCAATGGCTAAACCCTGAATTATTCCGTTTTGGAGCAAGTAGTTTATTAGGAGATATAGAACGTCAGTTAGAACATTATGTAACAGGACGTTATTCGGCAGCATTTAGACACCCAATGGCATAAAATTTATACAATGAAGATTAAAGAAATTTTTGAAACGATGAGCTATGGTCCAGCACCAGAAAGTGCCGACGAAGCCATCCAGTTTTTAGAATCACATAATAAAACGTTTAAGTTATTTATTAATGGAAGATGGGTAAAACCAACTTCAAATACTTATTTCGACACAATTAACCCATGTACAAAAGAAAAGCTAGCTAAAATTTCAGAAGCTAATGCAGCTGATGTCAACAAAGCAGTAACTGCGGCGAAAAAAGCATTGCCAGAATGGGTCAATATTGGTGCTCACAAACGCGCAAGATATTTATATGCCCTAGCTAGACAAATACAAAAACATTCCCGACTTTTTGCTGTTTTAGAGTCATTAGACAACGGCAAACCAATACGTGAAACCAGAGATGTAGATATTCCAATTGTGGCAAGACATTTTTACCATCATGCTGGTTGGGCACAATTAAGGGACAACGAATTAAAAGATTATAAAGAAGTAGGTGTTATTGGACAAATTATACCTTGGAATTTTCCATTAATGATGCTAGCTTGGAAAATTGCTCCAGCCATAGCCATGGGTAATACAGTCGTATTAAAACCAGCCGAATTTACACCATTAACAGCATTGCTATTTGCCGAAATTTGCCAGCAAATAGGCTTACCAAATGGTGTGGTAAATATTATAACTGGTCAGGGAAAAACAGGTGCCGCACTTGTAGATCATAAAGAAGTAAATAAAATTGCATTTACAGGTTCGACCGAAGTTGGTAAAATTATACGTAAAGCCACTGCAGGTACAGGTAAAAAACTATCGCTTGAACTTGGAGGTAAGTCGCCATTTATTGTGTTTGAAGATGCCGATTTAGATAGCGTGGTAGAAGGTGTTGTAGATGCTATTTGGTTTAACCAAGGTCAAGTATGTTGTGCTGGTTCAAGATTGTTGGTTCAAGAGAGTATTGCAGAGAAGCTCTATAAAAAAATAAGAGCTAGAATGGAAACCTTGCGAATTGGAAATGCCTTGGATAAAAGTATTGATATGGGAGCTGTGGTTGCAAAAGTGCAATTAAAAACTATTACAGATTTGGTTAAACAAGGAGTCGATGAAGGAAGTACACTTTGGCAACCTTCATGGTCATGTCCAAAAGAGGGTTACTTTTATCCTCCAACATTGTTTACTAATGTAACACCATCTTCAACCATAGCGCAAGAAGAAATATTTGGACCAGTTTTAGTTGCCATGAGTTTTAGATCACATAAAGAAGCAGTTAAGTTGGCAAATAATACACGATACGGTTTGGCATGCAGTATCTGGACCGAAAACATTAATCTAGCTTTAGATATTGCACCACAAATAAAGGCAGGAACCGCTTGGATAAATTGCACCAATGTATTTGATGCAGCATCAGGATTTGGAGGATATCGTGAATCTGGTTTTGGAAGAGAAGGCGGTTTGGAAGGTTTGTTTGAATATCTAAAACCTAAGGTTGACGATTTACTTTTGGATAATCCAATTAAGGCTGCCAAAAAAGCTGGAACTAAAACTATGGGTAATGGACAACCTCAACCTCTTGGTATAGATAGAACAACCAAAATGTATATTGGAGGCAAACAAGCTAGACCAGATGGAGGTTATAGCACCATCATTAAAAGTGCTAATGGTGATTATGTTGGTGAAGTTTCTAAAGGAAATAGAAAAGACATTAGAAATGCAGTTGAAGCGGCACATTCTAATACTAGCTGGGAAAGCAAAACAGGACATGCAAAAGCTCAGGTGCTGTATTATATAGCTGAAAACCTTGACATTAGAAAAGAAGAATTTGCTAATAGAATTGTACAAATGACAAGCCAGAGCATAACTTCGGCTTTGGAAGAAGTAAACTTATCAATAGAAAGAATTTACTACTATGCAGCTATGGCTGATAAATACGACGGAAAAGTGCATCATACCATTCATAGAAATGTAACCTTGGCTATGCCTGAAGCCATTGGTGTAATGGGAATTGTTTGTCCTAATGAGTCGCCATTATTAGGATTTATTTCCACAGTTATTCCTGCCATAACAATGGGTAATAATGTGGTTGTAATCCCTTCCGAAGATATGCCATTTTCAGCAACCGATTTTTATCAAATCCTTGAAACATCCGATGTTCCAGATGGAACCGTCAATATTGTAACTGGTAGTAAAGAAGAACTGGTTCAAGTTTTGGCAAAACACGACGATGTAGATGGTATTTGGTATTTTGGTTCTAATGAAGGCTCTAAAGACATTGAGTTATTATCGGCAGATAATATGAAAAGAACTTGGGTAAATTATGGAAAACACAGAAATTGGTTGGACAAAACACAAGGGGAAGGCACTACCTTTTTAAAACGAGCTAGTCAAATCAAGAATATATGGATTCCTTATGGTGCTTGATAATTATTAACTTAAAAATAGAATTTCAATATGAGTAGTATCCACATAGGAGCAAAGGTTGGAGATATAGCAGATACAGTATTACTTCCAGGAGACCCATTAAGGGCAAAACATGTAGCCGAAACGTTTTTACAAGATGCCGTTTGTTATAATAATGTAAGAGGTATGCTTGGTTTTACCGGGTATTATAAGGGTAATAGAGTGTCCATACAAGGAACAGGAATGGGAATGGGAAGCGTTGCTATATATGTTCATGAATTGATTAACACTTTCAAGGTCAAAAACTTGATACGAGTTGGTACTTGTGGGTCGATACAACAGGACATTCATTTGGGTCAAGTAATGTTGGCAATGAGCGCCTCGGGAGACGCAGATGCTAATAGCCTATATTTTAATGGCATGCATTATGCAGCAACAGCTGATTTTGACTTGTTAATTAAAGCTTATGAAGCTGCTCAAAGATTAAACATTAACACGCTTCAAGGTTCGGTTTTTAGCACCAATACATTCTACGATAATGAGCCAAATAGATGGAAAAAATGGCAAAGACATGGTATTATTGGCGTTGAAATGGAGACGCAAATGCTGTTTACATTAGCAAAAAGGTTTGGTGTAAAGGCACTTTCTGTTCTTACAGTTAGTGATAATATTGTTACTGGCGAAACAACAAGTTCTTTAGATAGAGAACAATCTTTTAACGATATGATGAAAATAGCTTTGGAGTTGGCTTAAAACAAATTCTTATTTTTAACAATGCCTAAGCCAGAATTACTTTTTTAATCCTGGGTTTTTTACTAGAAAAAGTCAAGATGAGTTTATTCTATAAGGGGTTTATACACAATTTGTTACAAAAATAAAAAAGCAGCACTCATCTTTTTAAGAAGGCGCATTCAGAATTTAGCTAAGTTTTAGAATACACCACAAAAAA
>TARA_R110002073_G_scaffold7177_4_pt1 | contig 14169 bp, 11 predicted proteins | sample TARA_R110002073 | Tara Oceans TARA_R110002073 (sample SAMEA4397174) | marine metagenome | biome: Polar Biome; feature: [DCM] deep chlorophyll maximum layer (ENVO:01000326); material: water (ENVO:00002006), including particulate matter (ENVO:01000060) such as... | depth 40 m
ATATAAAACCTATTCCTAATTCTCTATTCTCCTATTCCTAATTCATTCCGATCAACTTACTATCTTCTGAAAACCCCCAGAAAAAATTTATGGAACTAAATCCTGTTAATTCTATAATCCCGAAAAATCCCGGTTCAACGAATTGAGAAACTGAATTAGTCTAATGGCATTTCGGTTTAACGACCCCGGTTCGTCCAACCGTGTTTACTCTCGTTCCGTAGCGTTGTTCAGGAGATCTCGCATCAAGTATGCCCGAGATGACGGGTTGGTACAGGATGTCGGGCACAACGTCATTGCGGACAAACCTGATCCACAATCTCCTGAAATCTGTACTTGCACTTATTCCGACCACCGTTCAAAAGCCGATTGTCTAAAAGCCTCATTCAATTCTTTATAGGACATAAATTTTCTACACAAACAACGAACCAAGTCATCCAGAACAAGCCCGGGTCTGTCCGCCGTATCCCTGTTTAGGGAAAAGGCGGGCGAATGCCTGCGAAGCGAATTTTAACCGAAGGAATGCCCTTGGCAGAACTACCAGAATTTTCCCCTCCTGATTTTTAGGAGGGGCGAGCTACTCAGAGAGAAAAATGTGGGTATAAATCGGGGAGGTCAGAATACTGGAAGTGAGATTTTGTACGCTATATGTTGCAATCACATCCAACCAGCCACAATCTGCCTGATCCGCTGAATCTGCGTTCCAACGCCGAGCGTGTGGAACTAGTGTCGTTAATGGTTAATTGGTATAGTCGTTATTTAAGCCAATAATGAGGAACTTAAGTCATCTTACCGATTAACCAATAACTTAAAACCAATCCTGAGATTCTTGTAAATCAATTAAAATCCTGGATAAGCAAGTTTGGAAGTCTAACCTAGCTCAGGTTATGAGTAATTATAAAAGTTACATATTCACCATCGCCTGTAGATCATCAAGTTGATGCTGTAAAATAAGCTCTGATTCTAGATCAAGTTTTTGCCTCATTTGTTGATTTCTCTCAGGGCCTAGCACATAGAAAATTTTAAGGAGTTCCAGTTCATTCAAAAAATAGTTCTTAGTAAATCGATCAATAAATAATTTGTCATTTATAAGAACTTCAAAATCTTCCATGAGTTTGCTGGATTTACCTAATAAAAACTGGTGAATTTGCACTCCAACATCAGAGCTTATTTCAGAATTAAATCGTATTGGTGCTAGTCTGCTCAAAAGCTGTGACGGCAAAAAATGTGCGCTATTTATTTTCTGTTCCTTTAGGAATAAAAGTTTGAGTAAAGCTCCCAGCCCTTTTCTAACTTTTCCGTGTCCTTTAAAACAACCATATACTTTTGGATAATCTTCCAATACTCTCATTGAAAGCCTGAATTCTCTTTTATTTCCCCTCCGCTTAGTTGAAATGAAATAGTACGTTTCGGGTTTCTTGTTGGCATGGTTAAACGGTGGACGAAGAGAACGAATCAAAAGATTTTCAAGCAAAACAGCATCGGTTTCCGTCTTGCAAACTTCAAAGCCTATCCGTGAAATTTGTGCAATCATACTTTGCACTTTTCTGGACTTTGAGTACCGATAAGAAGTTATTCGTTTAAAAAGATCTTTGGCTTTACCTACATATAATACTTCATCTCTTTTCCCATACATAGTGTACACGCCGGGATCATGAGGAAGCATTTCCTTTATAGCAGCATTAATTTTTTCTTTCTGGGTTACAGAAACAGGTTGGAAAAGATCTAGAGGCAAAATATGTTTTAAGTTTAATTCTTTTTATAATTCACGTTTAAGAAAATATATTGGATAAAATATGACGACAACTTTAAGCTTTGCTACAAGAGATTGTGTAGTAATTGGATGCGATAGTTTGGCTACTACAATCCGTCCTATGATTGATCCTTATAATTTTATTAATAAATTTTTAGATATTGATGATAAGGGAACCATAAGTCTAACCAAAAATGAAGATGGATCTGAAACATTAACTAAAATTAGTGACATTGTAAATTTTATTGAAGACGTTCCTTATAACCAACAAACTAATGTTACAAAAATTTATAAGGTCAATGGTACAAAAGTTGGGGTATTATTTGCAGGAATAGCTGCTATTGGTGAGATGAGTGTAAAAAATATTATTGATGACTTTACTGAGGAAAAAGATATATCCAAATATATCAAAGAATCTTCTGTAACAGTTCATGGAATTGCCACAAGACTTAGAGGCTTTATTAAATCTTTATACGATTCAAGCTTTAAAGATTTACAATACAAACCTGTAATGGAAATAGTTGTATCTGGATATTCTGAAAAATATAATAAACCAGAGATTCACAAAATTACATTCCAAAATGATGGCAAAGTTGATATTAATCAAAGTTGTAAAAGGGGAGAATATAAAATTGTGTTCGGAGGACAATATGATATTATTGAAAGAATTGTACACGGGATTGACTACAATACGTTTAGAAATTATACTCAGTTATTACACTCTATCCTTGCTGACTATCAAAATTCCATTCAAGAAATATTAAATAAAGAAAAAGTATCAATAAATATTCCAAAAGCCGAGAACATTGATAGTACTTCTGAGTTAATAAAAGAACGGTTTTGGTCTGGAGTTGGTTTTTCAATGGCTAATTTCTCAGAACAAGCTGCCATTGACTTTGTAGAGTTTTTAGTGCAAGTTATGATAAAATCTCAACAATTTAGTTCGCAATTACCTACTGTAGGAGGACAAATACATATGGCAATTATAACTAAATCTGGGGGATTTAGATGGTTATCAAAAGAAGAATATACATTTCAAAATAACACTGTGAATAAGTATGAAAAGTAATAAAATTGATACTTTTAAAAAGGTGATGACTCGTAAGCACATGAAAAAAATGGAAGGAAAAGCTACGTTTGATAAGTATAATAAACTTTCATTTGATGATAGAAATTTATATCGAAGAAATAAAAATGATGCTTCTAGGAAGACAGAGTTTACAAATCTAGTAAAATTTTAAATCTGAATACTTAATACTCAGTTAATTCCAAAATCTATTGAATAAACGGTGGTTCCCCACATCAGCTTTAAGATACCGTTATTTCCTTTTTCTTCAGCTATAATAGTAAATCCTTCTACCGATTCTTCCTGCTCTCTTACAGTCATTTCAACCCTTCCAAGATCTCTGCTTTCGTCGTATGTTTGTCCATTTTGTCCGGTCTGCTTATTAATTATAAGCGTTCCTCCATCAGCTTCCGGGATGGTAAACAACGTGTACTCTCCGGCTGGGACATTCAAATCCTGAATTTTAATATCTTTAGAAATCTTGAAATGCGTAGCTCTGTTTGCCCCTGTTCTCCATCTTTTTCCAAAAGGAACAATTTCACCAAACAGTTCTCTTCCTCTTTTTTGAGGAGAACCATAGGAGACTTCAACATCAACTCCATTAACTGTAAAGCTTTCTTCAACCGCTCCCGAGAGGCTTCCAAAAGGATTTCCATTTTTATCAGATTTAGCAAATCTTGATGCAATTGAATTGATATCTACGTCATTAACTCTTTTAACGGTTAACTTTCTTGTGGTCGCAGAGGCATCTAACTCCAAGATGTTTCCGTTTTCATCTACCTGAACTCCCATTACACCACGAGAAGGGTGTCGAATAGTCATCGAATCTGGATTTATTTTAGCAACTATAAATGTAGAAGTTCTGCTTCCGGATATTAACCTTTGATCGATGCTGTCTGCAGCTACTTTTATTGCATTATTGAATGCCACTTCAAACGGCCAATGTACCATATCAATGAATGGCAGAACTCCAGATTCATAAGGATATTTTTGAATTTGATAGGAGCCATCATCTGCTTTGACCGAAACCACTAAACTATCTCCCGACTTTTTATAAGATCGTTCAACTACGCCATCTGAATTAAACCCGGAATCAAGAGTATGATTTTTTACTGTAAGTTCTTCAATCCCTCCGGTTTCATTTGTTATGAGTTCATAAGAAGTGAGCGTTGTTCGTGGACTTCTTAAAACGACTTGAGCTGTTATCCCTCTGTTGCTTTTTTCAAACTTTTCAACAGCAAGTGTATCATTTCCTAAAAGAGTGATATAAGCCGCACTGTTTGATGCATGATCAACGTTTTCACATGTAATCATAAAAGCGCAGGTTACTAAAATCAAAATAAAGCTAGGTTTCTTCATTACGATAAGGGTTAATTGTTTACTATATATCTACTTATGAAAGTATCTTTTTGAGTGCCTGTATTTGAACAGGTTTTTTAATAAAATCTGCTACTTTTTCATCCCATTCAACTTTATAAAGATCTTGGGTATTTTTATCAACTCTGGAACTAATAACAAAAATATCTATAGTTTTTTCTGATTTAGCTCTAATTTCATCAAACTTGCTCAAAAAATCCCACCCGTTCATTTCCGGCATTTCGATGTCCAATAAAATGAGATCAGGGAGTTCCTTCCCTGCATTTTGTAATTCCTTTATTCCTTCTAAAGCTTCTTTGCCATTTTCAAAAGATATAACCTCGTTACCAGGCAGGTAGCTTTTAATGATTTTCTTAACCCCAAATGTATAGACTTTATCGTCATCTATAATACAAACACTCTTTTTATTGCTCATGATAATTTTATTTCAAATGTTGTGCCTTTTCCAGGCTCGCTTTCAACTTTTATTGTACCACCCATCGACTCAATTTGATTTTTTGTTATAAATAACCCAATTCCTTTCGAGTTTTTGTTCCCATGAAACGTTTTATACATGCCGAATAATTTATCGCCATGTTTTTCCATATCTATTCCTAACCCATTATCTGAAACTGTTAAAAATACATTTTCATTCTCTTGAAAAAGATTAATCGTAACCATTGGTTTCTTTTCGGGATCTCTGTATTTGATAGCATTGGATAGAAGATTTAGAATAATACTCTCCAGATACGCCGGGTTATATTCAATACATATTTCTTCATCCATATCTTCTTCAAACTTAATATTATAAGAGAGAATCTCAGAATGAAGTATGTCTTTTACTTTTTTAACCATTTCAGCAGGCTTCAATTCTTTTAAATCATTCTGCGTTTTATACTGCTGGTCAATTATTTCATTCAAATCTTCAATAGAGACATTCAATCGTTCAGAAGCAGTTTTTAAATATCCCATTAACTCTTCTTTCTCATCCTCTGATTCTTCCATGTCAAAAAGAGAAAGTAGCATGGATATATTTCCCGCATGATTTCGAAGATTATGAGAAACAATATGAGCAAAGTTAAGTAATCGTTTGTTCTGCTCACCTACAATATCAAGCGTTTCATTCAGTTCAAGCTCTTTTTTCTTTCTTCCGGTGATGTCTGTAACGATAGCCAAAACAGCCGGCTCACTTGAGCCTGCTTGCTCAAAAGGAACCTTTATTGTTTGATGATACACTTCTTTGCCAGAACTATCCGTAGATTTAATTTCCGGTATGTAAAGAGTTTCTTTTGTCGTGGCTACCTTTACATCTGCAGCATGGTAACCTCTTGCCAATTGTTCAGGAACACCAAGATCTACATCCTTCTTTCCGATAATATCATCACCATGAACTCCAAAGAATTCTTTGGCGGCTTTGTTAGCCATTACATATTCGCCCTTCAGGTTCTTTACGAAAATCAAATTGGGAACATTATCCAGTACAGATTCAAACTGTTTTCTGAGTTTTTCATTGAGTTCTGAGATTGACTTTTCTCTTGTTATATCGGATAAAAACCCGGAAGACAAAATAGATCCATCCCTCTGAACCTCGGGTTTTGCTCTTCCTCTTACCCATCTTAGACCTTTTTTGGGGAGAATTACTCTATATTCGCAATTCCATTCCTGCTGCGTTTTAACAGACCAAACAATGGATTTTAAAACTCGCTCTAAATCTTCTTTATGAACCAATTTAATGAGAGCACTCACCCCTTTTTTAAGATCTTCAGGCTCAAGCTCAAGCACTTCCCTTATTCCTTCACTTACAAAAGGAAAACGTACTTTATCATCTGTATCTACTCTGTGTAAATATAAAAACCCGGGAGCATGTTCAGAAAGTTTAGAGAATAAATTATTCCGCTCTTCCAATTCCTGTTCGAACTCTTTTTGAATAGTTATGTCACGTATATATCCATATCCAATAATCGATCCATTTTCTTCTTTGTTTAAAGTAGCGTTACCTATTAGCCATCTTAAGCCTTTTTCAGGAAGCAATACTCGATAATCATACTCCCAATCTTCCAACGTTTCAGCTGCTCTTTTTAAAGAATTTGTAAATCCTTCTTTATCATCCGGATGGATTCGTGAGCTTATACCTGATACATTATCCCTTACATCTTCAGGAGATAATTCATAGATATCTTTTATACCCTCACTTGCAAAAGGAAAACATGAAGTGCCCTTCTTGTTATACTCATATTGATAAAAGAATCCCGGAACATGTTCTGACAGCTTATGAAACATTTCAGTGCTCTCTCTAAGTTTTAGTTCTGCCACTTTCTTTTCGGTGATATCTCTTGTAATTCCATACGTGCCAATTAAAATACCTTTGTCATTATATAATGGCATTTTACTGGTAGAAGCCCAGCCCACCTTTCCATCAGGAAAAACCTCTTTTTCCATTTTATCGTAAATGGGAGTTTCAGTGCGGATTATCTCTTGCTCATCTTCAAATGCCGGTCGAGCGTGCTCTTCATCAAAAATATCAAAATCGCTTTTCCCAATTGCTTCAGATGGATCTTCTATTCCAAACTTTGTAGCACAGGCCGTATTAATTTTTATAAATCTGCTTTCTAAATCTTTGAAGTACACACTTTCCCGAATATTATCCATTAAGCGTGTAAAAAAGAGCGCTTCTTCATTCAACGATAAAGTAAAGTCATCTTTCGATGAACCTAGTTCTGCGAAGCCGGCCATTTTGCTGATTTGGCCTTGCTTATTCCGTTCAATGGCTTCCCCAACCCACTCTATAAAATATTTTTTCCCATTTATAACAAGTTCCGTTTTTTTATAAAAAGGAACAGACTCTTCAGGTATGTTAGAGTGAAATTTTTCAATAACGCAATTTTTAAAATTCTGTGGAATTTGGTTCGCATCTTCGTCAAAGAGCTTCAAAAAAGTAAGCCCAAGGCTTAATTCTTTAGATTCAATATCCCAAACCCAGCTAGATTTGGGAATCTCTTTTCTATGTGATGCAATCAAACTCACTACTGTTTCACTTCCTCCAACATTTTTAGTCTTGTAGCTTCAAACTCATCACCTTGTTTCCAAGCTTGAAGTTTTGAATCATTTAACGCTTCATATCCCACCTTGAAAAATAAACGAGCATCCTTAACCGCTCCGGATAAATCCCAATACTCATTAATCTCGTCATTCACAGAATGATAATTCGCCGCCGAAACACTATCTACCGTTTCAGCATATCCTTCAGGTTTGTTGATAAATTCATTTCCCGGATTTGGAAAAATAGCCGGTATTCCAACTTTAGCCATATTAAAATGATCTGAACGGTAAAAAAGTCCTTGCTCAGGGTTTGCATCCGGTTTTACAGTTCGGCCTTCTTGTTTTGCAACTTCTACTACTTTATCGGCTAAAGTTGTTCTTCCATAACCTATAATTACAAGATCTTTCGTTTCACCGTACACATTCATTCCATCCAGGTTAATATTCGCAGTTACTTTGCCGGGATGCACTGTTGGATTCTCTGCCCAAAATTGAGATCCCAACAACCCAACTTCTTCAGCTCCGACAACCAATGCAAGAACGCTTCTTTTCAACTCTGATTGAATAGACTTGTACGCTTTCATTGATTCCAATACCGCACTTACTCCCGCAGCGTTATCTTCTGCACCGTTATTTATCTCATCTCCATCTATAGCATTAGTAATTCCCAAGTGATCGTAATGAGCTGTGAGCACTAAATATTCATCTTTCAATTCAGGATCACTTCCTTCTACTTTTGCAATCACATTTCTTGAATTAATGTCTCTGTATTCTGCATCAATATTTACAGAAAGTCCGGTATTTTTAAGTTGCACCGGTTCAAAATCCGGAGAATCTGCTGCTTCAAGCATTTCGTCAATATCTAATCCTGCTTGATTGAACAACGTTTTTCCGGCTTCATAAGTAACCCAGCCATTCATTTCTGTATTTCCCATAGCTGCGTTTTCATCGCCTTTCACATAAAATCGCTCACTGCTCCAACCATTCGAAACTACGCCCCATCCATAACCGGCGGTTTCGGTTGTATGAATTATGATTGCACCAAGCGCTCCCATTTCTTTGGCTTTCTCATATTTGTACGTGTAGCGACCATAATACAATCTTGTCTTTCCGCCGAATAAATTCTCATCATACTCAGGATCATTATTCTTAATGATGATGATTTTACCTTTTACATCTACTCCTTTAAAATCATCCCAATTTTCTTCAGGAGCCTGAATTCCATATCCAACGTAAACCAGCTCCGCATCCTTGATTGATACATTTTCGCTTTGATTTGACGGCCAAGCCACAAAATCTTCAAAAAATGTAAGCGAATTAACGGTTCTATTATTAGAGAGACTTCTCACTTTCATCGAGTGATTCATCGTTTTTTGCCCAAGCAGCGGAAATGGCTGTACATAACTTCCATCTTCAACTCCGGAAGTTGCTCCCATTGCCTTAAATTGTTCCACTAAATAGTTTACCGCTTTCTCTTCGCCTTCTGTTCCTGTGCTTCTTCCCAAGAACTCATCGGAGGAAAGTGTTTCAATATGTCCCATCAATCCTTCTTTTGTAATAGATTGAGCAGCTTCATCAACCTTTGAAGATGAACATGAGATACCTGTTGTAACTAATAAAATTAATAGGAAAAGCTTTTTCATTGTTTAAGACCGTTGATTATTATTTATTCTATCGAGTATAAATACTTTTTAGCACTTTTTTAGTACTGATTATATACTTTGAAAACTCTTTTCATTTAACATTTACTTAAGCTACATGACATCATTCAAAAACAAGATAGTATTAATAACCGGAGCAGCCAGCGGTATTGGTTTGCTTATGGGTAAAATGTCTTTGAAAAGAGGCGCTAAACACCTTGTAATGTGGGATATAAATCCTGATGCATTAGCCAAAACTTCTCGAGAGCTTAAAGAAAAAGGATTTTCTGTTTCAACAAATATTGTAGATATAAGAGATAAGAATCAGGTTTCGGAAACGGCCGGACAGGTAATTAATGAATTTGGAAACATCGACATTCTTATAAATAATGCCGGAATAGTAGTGGGGAAGTCTTTCGCTGAACATTCTTATGAAGATATCGAAAATACACTTGCTGTAAATGCTCTTGGAATGATGTACGTGGCGCGGGCATTTTTACCTTCTATGATTAAAAACGATTTCGGACGAATCGCAAATATTGCCTCTGCTGCAGGTCTCAGTCCTAATCCCGGAATGACTGTGTACGCTGCCAGTAAATGGGCGGCTGTTGGTTGGTCTGATTCGCTCCGAATTGAACTAGAACAGAATCACAAAAACATAAAAGTTCTTACAGTGATGCCCAGTTATATTAACACCGGAATGTTTGATGGGGTAAAAGCTCCGTTATTAATTCCTTTATTAGATCCTGAAAAGATTTCTGCTAAAATCCTGGATTCTATCGAGAAGGATAAATTCTACTTGAGAGAGCCCTTTATCATAAAATTTAGTCCGTTTATAAGAGGAATACTTCCGGCAAGAATCTATGATTTTGTAGCAGGGAAAATCCTGAAAGTGTACAGCTCTATGGAAACATTTAAAGGAAGGGAAGGAAAAAGCAAATGATAGAATTACAATCATATCTCGACAAGCAAAAGAAGTTCTTTCAAACGGGAGTAACTAAAGATATTTCTTGCCGAATCGAACAGCTAAAAAAGCTAAAGCAAATTCTGGTAGATAATGAGCAACTATTAATTGAAGAAGTTCATAAAGATTTTCAAAAATCAGCTTTTGAGACTTATGTAACCGAAATCGGTTTGGTTACTACGGATATCAATTATGCAATCAAAAATGTTGAGTCTTGGTCAAAACAGCAATCCGTATCTACTCCTTTGGTTAATTTTCCTTCTAAGAATTTTATAATAACTGAGCCTTACGGAAGTGCGTTAATCATCGCTCCCTGGAATTATCCAATTCTGCTTGCTTTGCAGCCTTTAGTTGGAGCCATCGCTGCAGGAAATACAGCCATTCTTAAACCCTCTGAGCTTACTCCGAATACATCTTCCCTTTTGGAAAAACTTATTTCTGAGAATTTTGATGAGGAATTTTTGAAAGTTATTCTTGGAGGCGTGGAAGAATCTTCTGCTCTGGTGAAAATGGATTTCGATTACATCTTCTTTACCGGAAGCACCAGAGTTGGAAAAATCATCATGCGGGATGCTGCGGAACGATTAACTCCATTAACTTTAGAACTTGGGGGAAAAAGCCCCTGCATCATCGATAAAACAGCTAATCTGGAAGTTTCAGCAAAAAGAGTTGCCTGGGGTAAATTTGTGAATGCCGGACAAACCTGCGTCGCTCCGGATTATTTGCTGGTGGAACATTCTGTAAAAGCTGAATTCTTAGATCATGTAAAAACGGCTATCAATCAATTATACGGTGATGACCCGAAAGAAAGTCCTGATTTTCCCCGAATTATAAACGACGCTCATTTTGATCGCTTAGCTGCACTTTTGAGTGATGGCGAAACTGTAATTGGTGGAGAATCAGATAAACATACAAGATACATTGCCCCTACTATTTTAAACAATGTCACTCTTGACGATCCGATTATGCAGGATGAAATCTTTGGTCCTATTCTTCCGGTTTTGGAATATGAATCCGTTGAGGATTGTATTCAGATCATTAATGCACGTCCACGCCCACTTGCTTTGTATGTATTTACTTCCGATCAGGCTTTGGAAGATCACATTTTAAGTACGATATCTTTTGGAGGCGGCGCTGTAAACGACACCATTGCTCAACTTGGGAATCATCATCTTAGCTTTGGAGGCGTAGGAGCAAGCGGATTTGGTTCCTATCATGGAAAATCAAGCTTTGACTGTTTCTCCCACAAAAAAAGCGTGATGAAAAAACCATTCTGGCCGGATTTTCCCATTCGCTATGCACCCTATGATGACATTAAACTTGGATTGGTAAAAAAAGTGTTGAAGTAGAATATTCGATCCTTGTGTAGTAGACCTCCTCTGTCTCCTCCTTGACCAAGGAGGAGAACTGGCTGAACTCGAAATATTGAACTCCTAAAAAACTTCCCCTCCTGATTTTAGGAGGGGCGAGCTATATCGAAAATAAAATATGACGAATAATTGGGGAGGTCGGAAACTAAGACTATTTTTCTTTTTGGATTAGAGATTGAAAAAATCAGAATTAAAAAGCGAATTTTGAATAATGATTCTATTTTAAATCAAAATTACATCATAAAATTATGACCAAAACATTCAAAGCATATTGGGTAGAAGAAACCGCTGACGGGAAATTTATATCAAAAGTAAAAAACGTTCTTTTTTCTGTTCTCCCTGATAACGAAGTTCTGATAAAAGTTCATTTTTCATCTCTGAATTATAAAGATGGTCTCTCGGCTTCGGGAAATAAGGGAGTTACTAAATCCTATCCATTCATTCCGGGGGTTGACGCTTCCGGTGAAGTTATAGAGGATAAATCAGGGTCTTTCAAAAAAGGAGACAAAGTAATCATCACCGGCTACGATCTGGGAATGAATACTTCCGGTGGATTTGGAGAATATATTTGCGTTCCTTCTGAATGGATTGTTCCTCTTCCTGAAAATTTGAGTCTTCTTCAATCTATGATCATTGGTACGGCAGGATACACGGCTGCCTATGGAATCAAAAGAGTACAAAGAGAATTAATTACTCCTGAATCCGGTAAAGTTTTGGTAACCGGAGCAACGGGCGGTGTGGGAAGCATGGCCATTTACCTGCTCTCCAAGCTTGGCTATTCTGTAATTGCCGCAACAGGAAAACTTCATCAAAAAGAATTACTCCATTCATTGGGAGCAGAGGAAGTAGTTCATCGAGATGAAATATATCCTGAAAAAAAATCTCTATTACATTCAGGTGTTTACACTGCCGCTATCGATACTGTTGGTGGTAAAATGCTGGAAGCTTTGATTCCGCAAATGAAACAAGATGGCGCCATTGCTTGCTGCGGAAATATTCTGGGACATGAATTGAACACCAATATCTATCCATTTATTTTACGAGGTGTAAGTTTATTAGGCATTGACTCAGGAATCACAAAGATGCCGTTTCGGCTTAAAGTTTGGGAAATGCTTTCTTCCTTTGATTTTGATGTTCCCGACTCAGCCTTCAAGATCGTTTCTCTTCAAGAAATTGAAAATGAAATACAGACGATTTTAGCAGGAAAACAGGTTGGCAGAGTTGTTCTTAAGCACGATCACCTCTAAGTAAATTACTGTTTTAATTAATCGTGTGGAATTTTACGTGTGTTAGATTGAACTAATTTGCACGTAATAGTGGTTTATATATCGTATTATAATGATGTAATTCAATGTGCTACCACTTACTTAATGAGTAGAGTAATTATGATTAACACAAAAGATTTTACTGTAGGATCATTTTTCAGCCCTAAAAATTTTCTTTTAGTAGCTACTTTAATATGCATTTCCTGCACAGGTAATTCAGAAAAAGATAGAAAGGTTATTGATCCATCAAGTTCTTTAGCTACCATAACAGAACCTGTTTACAGAGATTATGCTGAGATAAAACGCTCCGGGGTGCTTCGGGTAATTACGAGCTACAGTTCCAGCACCTATTTTTTGCATCGGGGAATTCAGGCAGGGTTTGAATACGAGTTAGTTAAAGATTTTGCAAAAGAAAATGATCTTGCATTAGAAGTGGTCATTATTGGAGAAGATGAAAACCCATATGATCTCTTAAATTCCGGTGCCGGTGATTTAATTGCTGCCAGCTACACGATCACTGAAGAGCGTAAAGAAGTAGTAGATTTTACACGCCCTTATAATTTGGTAGATCAACTTATCGTACTTTCTGAAGAGCTGGGCAAAGAACCGGAAAGTATAACTGATCTCAGGTCTATTCCCATCACCGTTAGAAGAAACAGTTCTTATTATGTGAAATTGAAAGAACTTCAGAATGAAGGCTTTGATCTCACAATCAATTTGGTGAGTGATGATTTAGATACGGAAGCACTGCTTTTTCAGGTGGCAAATGGAACGTACAGCGCCACAGTAGCAGATGATAACTTCTTCGAAGCCAGTGATAAGTACATGAAAGGGCTTGTTAAAGGACCGATCATCGCAGAAAACGATACTATTGCTTGGGCGATACGAAAGAACGCTCCCGATCTGGAATCAAAATTCAATAAATATCTTTATAAGCATTTTCGTTTTAATGCTGATGGAATTCCAAAGCGATCAGCATTCCTTAATGTGTTGCGGAAAAAATATTTTAAAGGAAGTGAACCAATCGAGCAATATTTTAGCCCTGATATCGAACAACAAGGCATTGCCGGTATTTCTCCCTATGACAGTTTGTTACAAACAGTAGCTGCCGAATTTGATTTGGATTGGGTGATGTTGACTTCTATTGCTGCTCAGGAATCTAAATTTGATCCATATTCTGAAAGTTGGGCGGGAGCCGTTGGAATTATGCAGGTTCTTCCTCGCTTCTCTGAGATTCCTTTGGATGACCTCTTTGATCCGGAAATAAATATTCGGGAAGGAGCTCGAATCCTTAAAGAACAAATGGAGCATTATTCGTACATGGATTCAACAACACAATGGCAATTTGCTTTAGCTACTTACAATGCCGGTCCAGGACATGTAGCGGATGCGAGGCGCTTAGCAATTGATCATAATGACGATCCCAACGAATGGGATAGCGTATCTAAAGCGTTACTCCGATTAATGCAACGAAAATACTACCAGAATGCCCGCTACGGCTTTTGCAGAGGCATTGAAACGGTTCGCTACGTGAATGAAATCACCAACCGGTCTAATACCTACGAAGCGATTCTTGCATTAGCTCAAAACCGTAATAATTCCTTCCCCGGAGTATTGGGTATTAAAACGATTAATTAATTCGAAACAACCTAAAGACGGTTCTGAACCTAGTGTAAAGTCAATGTTAAGATGTCGTAAAACACCTGTCAGATTTTACAC
>TARA_R110002073_G_scaffold320161_1_pt1 | contig 14147 bp, 12 predicted proteins | sample TARA_R110002073 | Tara Oceans TARA_R110002073 (sample SAMEA4397174) | marine metagenome | biome: Polar Biome; feature: [DCM] deep chlorophyll maximum layer (ENVO:01000326); material: water (ENVO:00002006), including particulate matter (ENVO:01000060) such as... | depth 40 m
GGTTTCTTTATTCAACAAGTTCTTGGTGAATAATGCGGGCTCAAAGACGAATGAATCGGATTTCGATGTGTACCTTGAGCTGGCAGCCATCGCGAATACCCATGCGGTCGAAGCTTATGTGCAACGTCCAGAATTGGCCAAATTGGCTACCGCAGCATTGTCCATGCAGAAGCAGTTGTCGAAGACTCCGTTGTCGACGCATCACTGGTTTCGCCTAGCGCTGAGTGGACACTTGGACTACGATCCAGCTTTCGATGCATATTCCATATCGCTCATGCCTCGCTGGGGTGGCAGCGAATCCCTGCAGAAGAAAATGACGATGAAGTGCCTTGAAGCGGACAGCCCCGATGGTGCCGTCGAAATGTGCAATACCAAGTTCGTCCGTCCCTATCTCGAGAGAAAGTCGAAAGACGAGTCGGCAATCGAAACGCCTTTCAATTTGGCTTGGGCTCGCAAGTTGATTCCAGCCTGGGAGAAATACCATTCCGTCGATCGAACATACCAGCTCCGAACTGCAGTGCCATCTTGGGCACTGCAGATACTCTGGGAAGCCGGAGATTTTGAAAATGTGATCCTAATGATGGATACACTGGGAGAGCGTGTGAATGAGGTGGACTGGGTTGGTCACAACATGGATTTCAATGAAGTACGGTTTGTCTCTGAGCTGGCGAAAGGAGAATCGCGTAATCTTTGGATGACACTGCACCGTCAAGTAGTCTTTAACAGCGAAACATTAGATGCCGAGCAGCTTCCAAAGTTGCGTAAGAACCTGGACACGATCGAAGAATCCTGGCTCGGGACGCCGAATGCTATCGAAGCGTGCTGCCCGGACGGAACTGAAGAGGATTTCGCGAATGCCAGAGCGTCGGTCGAGAGGTTACTGAAGAATCGGCGCGAGCAACTACAGTTGCTGGAAAGGTTTCACCGTGGAGAGCAGATCCACTTCACGTTCGATGAGTTGGACGCCACGATGCGGACGTCAGGCCCGTTTGAGCGTGCTGACTGGCGAACAATCCCACAATGCGAGGACGATGCGTTGAGGTTGACGGAACATTTTAACAGCGGTTCCGGTCCCTTTGACGAATCCAACGAAGCTGCTGCGATTGAAGAACCTGAATGGGACGGTGACGCTATCGGCGGAATTCAGGTCAGAGTGGATCGAATGAATCGGTTCTTCTACCTGCATAACAATACAAGATATCCCTTGCCAGCTCGGTACGAGGTTACGGTCACTGCATTGAAAGATGAGTATTCACCTTATGGGATGGGGATTCTCTGCGGGCCGGATTGGAATTTTGGGCTCAGAAGCAAGCTGAATGGGATGGTCTTTCGGTTCGCACCTGGAAGTCGCTATTTCTACGTCAATGATACCCCAGACGATTCACGCTTTAAGACCAATTACCGCGAGTGGTCGGGATTGAAAGAAAGCGACCACACGCTGCGAATGCGACTCGACGTGGGACGTCGCGGTTATCATGTGTACGCTGACGATGAGCTTCTCCACAGCTCAAGGCAATCACTGCGAACGGGTGGGATTTTTCAGGTTGGCCGGTCCAGCAATCGAGCCTACGACATCGATGCCGGGAAGGAATGTATCTACAACCTCTATGATTTTAAGGTTCAGAAACTGACGCAAGGTCCGTTTGAAGCAAGCCAGGCAGACGATGTCGAAGGGCAATCATCCGAGTCGGAGGAAGGACGAACGAATGAAGCAATGAGCGACTCGGAAAACTTTATCTGAACGGACACGGGCGAATGGCTTCAATGTCAGGCCGAATGGATGGGGGAACCATTTTAGGATTGCTGAGACTCTTTCGATGCATTGTCTTCAGACAACCAAATCAATTTAGCCTTGGTTTTACCGGTAGAGGTTCTGGGGTTGTCCTGAGCCGATACAGGGGCCGTTTCAAATTTGGCTGCTATGTTGAGTGCGATGGTGAGCATGGACGTCATGGAGCGTGAAAGTACGCGGGAAGAGTCGCCGGCGTCGCGGTTGCAATTCTGGAAAGCAATCCGAAGAGAAATACAACCGGCGATCGTCTCGGTGGAGTCAATCGTCAACGACAACAAGGTGTACCGTTGAAGTTCGAGCGTTTCACTGACGGCGGCAGTGCGAAAGAGGAGGTGCGTGCCCCGAGAGGACGACTTCGACGCAGGCGTTGGGTGATGCGCTTGATGGCGATGCTGGTCGCTTGCTTGCCGGTCGTGCTTTTGGAGTTGGGGCTGCGCGGAATGGAAGGTTCCGCCGACCAGGCAATCGACTACGATCCCTATGTGGGACTCAATCAACTACGGCCCTTGTTTGTTCTGAATGAGGATTCAGATCGGTGGGAGATTCCACCGGAACGATACAACTTCTTTCGGCCCGAATCGTTCCCGGCGAAGAAGGCACCTGGGACTCGACGTGTCTTCGTTTTGGGCGGGTCAACGGTTCAAGGCAGACCGTATGCGACGGAAACTGCTTTTTCGACTTGGTTGCGTTTGTGGCTCGAATCAGCCGACAGCGATTTCGAATACGAAGTCATCAATTGCGGTGGAACATCCTACGCCAGCTACCGGGTCGCAAAGATCCTGGACGAGGTTTTGGCGTACGAGCCCGATGCGATTGTGTTGTACACCGGTCACAATGAATTCTTAGAGGACCGCACCTACGCGCACGTTTGCGAAATGGGCGTGGTGAGCCGCTGGGCAACCGCAGTTGGCTCCAAACTGCATACGGTCCGCTGGGTGCAATCGTTTTTTGTTGCCTCCAATAAACGAACGGAGTTGGCCGCGAACGTTGACACAATCTTGGACCTCCCCGGTGGATTGGAAAGCTATCAGCGTGACCCAATTTGGCAACGCGGCGTGGAAGGGCATTTTGCCACCTCGTTGGAAAAGATTGCCAAGCGAACGCGGGAGAATGATTTGCCTTTGATCATGTGCGTTCCCGTATCTGATTTGGTCAATACGCCACCCTTCAAGATACGAACGCGATCGGATTGGACCGAGGACGAAGAGAATCGTTTTCGTTCGGCATGGTCAATCGCCAGCGACTCGGATCGGAGCCCATCTCGCCGCATCGATGCTCTTCGCGAATGCTTGGAAATGGATCCAGCCCACGCGGGAGCAAACTATGCCTTGGGGCGGCTTCACTATGACCGGGGTGACAGCGAACAAGCACGGCAGTATTTGATCGCGGCTCGTGATCATGATGTTTGCCCACTGCGAGCAACGAGTGCGATCGTTCAATCGACCAAGGCGATCGCCGAGCGGTACCGGGTGCCGTTGATTGATACGCCAACGTTGCTGGACGAACGAGATTTTCGTGGTGCTTTGATCGCTGATCAAATTCCCGATCCGAGTCGTTTCGTCGATCACGTGCACCCCAGCATCGTCGGGCACCAAAAGATCGGTGCTGCGCTGGCACAGCAGTTTGAGAAGCTCGGTTGGGTGGAGCTGACCGAGCAAAGTGCGGTGCGTTACGAGAACGCCGTCAAAGAACACCTGAGCAAGCTTGACCAGGATTACTACGTTCGTGGCAAACAGCGTTTGGAAGGCTTGCGGTTGTGGACGATGGGACGTGCTGGGCAGCTTGCAACAGAGATGGCGGACGATCCATCCAACCTGCAAGAAGACCAGCAACAACCCTGATCCATCAAATGGCTTGTGCGATCACAATCAGTACCCGGAGCTGCCGGTCGCGGTGACTTCGATCGCGGGAAGGCCAAGTTGTTTTCGGGCTTCGCCGAGCATCTCGGCGGTTCGGCTTGCACCGCAACGGGTTGCTCCGATGGCTCGGACTTCGAGCAAGGTTGCGAGATCTCGGACGCCACCCGCCGCTTTGACTTGGACGTTTTCGCCAGAGTGTTGTCGCATCAGACGCAGGTCGTCCATCGTCGCGCCACCGGTTCCGTAGCCGGTCGATGTCTTGACCCAGTCCACCTTAAGCTCGGTGCAGATCTCGCAAAGACGAATCTTGTGTTCGTCTTGCAGGTAGCAATTCTCGAAGATCACTTTGATCTTTTGTCCCGCCGCATGGGTCAGTTCCGTCACGACGCCAATTTCGTTTTGGACGTAGTCCCATCCGCCGCTCAGGACTTGCGAGATGTTGACGACGAAGTCGAGTTCTTCGCAGCCGTCTTCGATCGCTTGTTCGGCTTCGGCTTTTTTGATCGCGGTGGTGTGACCGCCGTGAGGGAATCCGATCGTCGTTGACGCTTTCGCTCCGGTGCCCGCAAGCTTCGCAGCACAGCGTTTCAAGTAGTAAGGCAAAATGCAAACGCTGGCGACTTCGTAGGCGATCGCCAAATCGATTCCGGAATCCAAGTCCGCTTCGGTCAGCGTGGGTGGAAGCAGCGAGTGATCAACCATCTTGGAGACGTCGTGATATTGGTAGTCAGCCATGGTGAGCAAATTTCCGTGAAGCGATTGCGATGCGGCGGGAGGTCGGATGTCGCGAAAAGGCGAAGCCGAAACCCCAAGAGCTTACCGCCCCGTCGCGGTGTCCACAATCAAAGCCCGGGATGCGAAAAAAGCTCAGGACGCGAAAGATGATCGACGGAAACGTTGCCGCTTCACTCGAGGCGTTGCGGGAAGCCTGGGGTGCAAACGAAGTGGCGATTGATACGATAACCTCGTTCAACCGACATCCAGGGACCAATCGATGACTCTGCATCCTCAAGCACAAACGTTCGTTGCTTTGCTGAGGGAACTTCAGCCACCGCGGTGGGAAGACCTCGGCGTTGCCAAGGCGCGCCGTGGATTTTCAGCGTTGGTCGATAGTTTTGGTGCGGGGCCCACGATGGCATCGGTCGAGGATCGGATCGTGGAGGAGCAAAATTGCGACGGGGAAGTCTTGCGAGTCCCGGTGCGGATCTATCGTCCGGATGGTGTCTCAGAACTTGCTCCGGTCGTCATGTTCTTTCATGGCGGTGGCTGGGTCTTGGGAGACGTTGAATCACACGACACAACTTGTCGTCGTCTCGCGGAGGCTTCGCAGGCGGCCGTGGTGTCAGTGGAATATCGGCGATCGCCCGAATCACCATTCCCCGGTCCCGTCCACGACTGTTTGGTCGCGACCAAAGCAGTTGCGAAGCATGGTTTTTCTTGGGGCCTCGATGCGAGTCGTCTGGCGGTCATGGGTGACAGTGCCGGTGGCAACTTGGCCGCGGCCGTGGCGCTGTTGTCCAAGGATGATCCCGATGTCGAGGTGAAGTACGCGGCGTTGGTCTATCCGGTGGTGACGCCCACCTTTGATTCCGGATCGTATCGCGAATTTGAAACTGGGTTTGGGCTGACCAAACGAACGATGCAGTGGTTTTGGGGAAACTACTTGGGCCACGGTGGGGAAGGCTTGTTGGATGTCGATGGAGTGAACGATGCCGAACCGCTGGCCGATTTGATGAAAGCCGACTTCAGCGGTTTCCCTCCGACTCACGTCTTGGTCGCCGGCTACGATGTTTTGCGAGACGAAGGGTTGGCTTTGGCGGACAAGATCGAAGCATGCGGTGGGGACGTAACGCGAGAAAACGCGTCGGACATGCTGCACGGTTTCATCCACTTCGCGGGCCAGTTCGAAACCGGAGTCACTGCGATGCAGTCGCTCGGCAAGCGAATCGCGAATCAGCTTGGCTGATCGCTGACGCCCCGTGATCCCCCGGCGATTTGCCGAAAACCCGCGTGGGGTCTTGGCATTTTTTTTGCTTGCGACGAAAGCTTTCCCGTTGTTCGGATTCGTCGGTTGGCAAATGGACTGTTGTCTGCCGCCGGTTGGTGGCGAGTCGGGTGCGCGGTAGGCTGCCGCGAATTCATCGCTTGTGCCAGAACGGCCTCTGCAGTGATGTTCGTTTCATTTGGAGAAATGCAATGATGTTGGCTGCATCGCTGACTGAGATGCCCACCGCGTCCGCACCCGCTTGGGTGATGGTGTTGTTCGCCGTCGTGATGATGGCAACCTACGTCGGGGTCGCGGTTGAACGATTTCACAAGACGGTGGCGGCACTTTGCGGTGCAGCGGTCTTGGTGATTCTCAGCGTGTCATTGGGGTTGTTCGAATACCCAACGATCTACAACTTCCTCAAAGAAGATCTCAATATCTTCGGAGTCATCATCGGCACCGGGGTTTTGGTGGATGTCGTCGGGAAGAGTGGACTGTTTCACTTCATCAGCATGTGGATCGTGCGGTTGACGGGTGGGCAAGCCAACCGGCTGTTCATGACGCTGTGTGTGGTCACGTTCTTGTTCGTCAGCGTGTTGACGATCGTTCCCGCGATGTTGATCCTCAGTTCGTTGGTGCTGGTGATTTGCCGCTCGCTGGGATACAAGCCGATGCCGTTGCTGCTGTCGGTGGCGGTGTGTGCCAACAGTGGTGCGATCGCGACGTTCGCCAGCGGATTGCCCAACATCATGATCGGGACCGCGGCCGGTATTCCTTACGTCGATTTCTTGCGAGTCTCGCTGCCCTACGCCGTGGTCAGTTTGGTGGTCGCGATTGCGGGTTTGCGTTGGTTCTTTCGAAATGATTTGCCGTGGAAGCAATCCGACGAAGACAAAGCCGCGCTGAAGCAACAAATCGAAGGGTTTGATCCCTGGGCATTGGTCGAGAACAAGAGCGTCTTGTTGCGAAGCTCCTTGATTCTGCTTTGCACCGTGATCGGTTTTGCCTTGGCACAACCACTCGGAGTTGGCATGGATTTTGTTGCGATGGTGGGAGCCACCGCGGCGTTGCTGTTTGCCGGCAAGGGAGTGGAGGATGCGATTGGAAAGGTGAACTGGACCGTGATTTTGTTTTTCATGGGACTGTTCATCATCATCGGCTGCGTCAAACACACCGGGGCGTTGAAATGGGTGGCTCAGCAGGTCGTCGTGGTGTCCGACAATCGAATTGAATTGTTGGTGCCATTGATGGGCGGTTTCTCGGCCGTGGCCAGCTCGATCGTCGACAACATCCCGGTCGCCGCGACGTTGATTCCGATTGTCCAAGATGTATCGGGCGGCGACACGGGAGTTCCCGCCGAACCGTTGTGGTGGACGTTGGTGATATGCTGCAACTTAGGTGGCAACGGAACACCGATCGGTTCCATCTCATGCGTGATCGCGATTTATGCTTTGAAACGCGAGGCTGGCATTCACGTAGGTTGGGGCACGTTTCTGAAGCTCGGCGGTGGCATCATGGTGGTGCAGGTCATCGGCGCGATTCTCTACATCATGTGGATGCACCATCAGGGATACATTCCTGATATCACGGCGACGCCAGTGTTGCCTGCCCACTGAGTTTCCTTTTCTAGCGAGCGACTTGAGTAATGGATCAATCACCCGATTTGGATCGTGATGTCGACGATTCGATGCGCATGTTCGAGCGAGCGAAGGTGGGATCGGCAACTCCGATGACGCCCATCCGACCGTCGCGGGTGATGTTAGTTTTGGATGGTTCGCCACAAGACACGACGTCCATTGAAACGGCAAAAACGCTTCGCGAAGAATTCAATACCGAGACGTTGGTGTTGGACGCCCGAGACGCTGCCGAACCGACCGATTCGGCGACCGAAGATGCGATTCAGGCGGCTCGCCAAATGAGCGGTGCCCGCGCGATCGCTCGTGGAGAAGGCGAAGCGTTCGAGGTCATTCTGCAAGCGTTGCGAACGCACGACGTGAACATGGTCCTTGTGCCCTGCCCATTTGGACGCTCCTTCGAACGAGTTGGCACAGACAGCGTTGGGACAGTGATGGATGTCCTGCTGTCTCGGTGCCCGGTTCCGATTTTGGTGACCCGCCGAGAAGACCAGGTGTTCCAGACTTGCCGCGGGCGAGTCCTGTTGATGGCGGGAAGCGAGTGTGACGTCGAGAGCCGAGCGGCGGCGTGGGCGTTTGGATTGGCGTCGCCGGGAGCCGAGGTCTCGTTGAACTTGATCGTCGAGAAAGAGCACTTCGAAAACGTGCGAAGCATTCTGGAAGCGATCCGTCCGGATGAAGCGTTTGATGTCGACAAGCTGAGCGATGCTTTGGCGCAATCGCATACGCAATTGCACGCCGCGATGAATGCGACCGCTCGAGAAATGAAGATGAGCTACGCATTGATCCCGCAAGCCGGCGAGCTCGCACCGCCGCATCCACTTTCCGATTCGACGCAGCAATTGCTGGTGATGCCATTGGAAGTCGATGACCGATTCATCCAAGGCTTTGTGAACGATCGTCTTCGTCGCAGCCCGCATCCACTGTTGATCGTGCCCGGACACGTTCTGTCAGAATAGGTTTTCGCTTCGCGAATCTTCGCGTGCTATCCGGAACGCCGCGAACGGAAAGAGCCCTTCTAGTCCGCACTCCAATCAGCCGATTGGCGTTCGCCACGGTTCCCACGCGTTCCTCGACGATTTTCCGGTGACACTTGTGGTTGCCTTTCTGCACAAGAACCTTGAGGTGGCCTGGGTTTTGGGGGCCACGCGTCCCCCGAAACGAAGTTTCGGGGGAGGTCGAGCGACGCCGTTCAGGCGTACGTGAGGGAGGGGGCTGAGCACAGGAAAAGCTCTGCTAGTCCGCCTCTCATCAGCCGTTTGGCGTTAGCCACGGTTCCCACACACTCCCCGAAGAAGCCTGCACCATTTTCCGGTGACACGGAAATGCGACGTTGGTTGTTGTTCTGTCCGACGCCCCAAGGGGGCAGCTCTAAGGCAGCCCGAGGCATCGCCTTTTGAAGTTGCGCTTTCTCCTCTAATGGCCAACGGCCTCGTTCAACATAGCCAGGGGCGTCGCCCCTGGAGCAGAAAAACACGGCCACATTTTGGCCAACGGCCAAATTCAATTCGAAACGTATGGGCTCAAGTTGGCCGTTGGCCAACCAGTCCTCTTCGTTCTCGATCCCAGGGGCGATGCCCCTGGCTTCGATGATGAAGGCCGTTGGCCAACAAAACCGACTGCAAAAAGCGCGACTTCAAAAGGCATCGCTTGGGGGGCGTTGGATTGACATCAGCGGTCCAAGGCACCTTTCCCCGCGAAAATTTTGTCCCGGAATTTGACAATTCGAGACCTCCGCGTTTCCGGTTTCTTCGCGGAATTGAGATTGATCACGTAACTTCTTTGCCTGCCGGGCGTCAGGGCGCGGAACGCTTCGGCAAACGCCGGGTCTGCTTCAAGAGCTTCGGAAAGCTCATCCGGCAGTTCGAGTGTGTTTTTCTCTTTTGGCGGCTTGATCCCCGCCTCCGCATACCCTTTTGCCTCATCCAGATAAGAAAGGATGATCGGTCTCATCGACTGCACTTGAGCATTGCTGGTGAACCGAATCATGTCGGGGTGACGTGTATTTGGCCCTTGCTTTTCCAAAATCTGCTCCTGATCCTTCATCAAGGCTGCGTTGAAAAAACTCATGCGAAAGTCGCTTCGCAATGCGCCGAGAATCACGATGTTTCGACCAGCATGCATGTAGCACGGATGGGCCCATTTGAGCATTTCCACCAGGCCGGATTCGAGACAAATTTTTCGAAGCTCATGGAGGCCTTGGATCCACTGGCGTGTGGAACAATCCGCCGTCGCAAATCGCTCGCAACGCCCACAACCTTTCTCGAAAAAGGTTTCGATATCAGTAATCATCATTTCAACTCACCAAAACAACACGACCACATGCGATGGAGCCGCCAATCACGACGACTGTCATTCAGTAAATCATTGGACCGTATCTGGCCAGGGCACGTGTGCAGAGCCAGGGCAGGCATGCAGAAACAAGTGTGAAGACGACATTGCCTCGCAGTGGCACGATTGCTGACCGAGGAAGTTGTTCGTCACGATTGGAACGCTCAAGACTCGGGTGAATTTCCCGGTTTCTTTTTCGCTCCCTGTCGATTGGGTCTCTCTCCACTCGACCAGTTGGTGAATGTAGAACGAATCGCTGTCTTTCAAGGGAAATGGAAAGTGCCAAACGCTAAAAGCAAAGTTTGCCTCTGGTTTGATGATGACGCGGAAGGGGCAGCCCAATTTTATTCCGAGACATTCCCCGATTCGTCTGTCGGTGCTGTGCATCGAGCACCATCCGACTTTCCGTCGGGGAAAAAGGGAGATGTTCTCACGGTGGAGTTCACGGTGCTGGGCATCCCCTGCGTCGGCCTCAATGGTGGTCCTGGTGTCGAGCACAACTGGGCGTTCTCGTTCCAAGTCGCAACCGCTGACCAAGCCGAAACGGATCGCTACTGGAACGCCATCGTCAGCAATGGCGGCGAGGAGAGCCAGTGCGGGTGGTGCAAAGACAAATGGGGTCTGAATTGGCAGATAACCCCAACCGTCCTGACTCAAGCGGTAACCAGTTCGGACACTGCCGCTGCGAAACGAGCCTTCGAAGCAATGATGACGATGAAGAAGATCAACATCGCAGCAATCAACGCGGCGGTTCGCGGGTAAGGTTGGTTGTGCCGCAGATTTGGTTGATACAGGTGTTGAACGTCAGCCAACTCCAACCAAGTATCGAAGCAAGTCAGCGAGAATGATCTGTCCGACGCCCCAACGGGGCATTTCTAAGATAGCCCCAGGCATCGCCTGGGGTTCGTTGCGGAGACTCCGACACGAGCCCCAACGGGGCGGCGCTACGAAAGACATTCCCAAATCCGCTAGGACCGCCCCGTTGGGGCTTTGCAATCTTGGTCCCACCACAACCCAGGGCGTTGCCCTGGGCTGGCATAGGGCTGCCCCCCTTGGGGCGAAGTCATTCTTCATCCCGGTAGGGATGTCAGATGGTAGCCCGGGGTTGCTGCGAAGCAGCTTACCCCGGGGAACGAAAGGCTCACCTCGACCCCGAAAGGGTCGCAGATTCTTCGACCCTTTCCGGGTCGCGGATTGCCGGAGACTTGTATCCGGTGGTGTTCACTGCGTTCAAACCACCGGCTACCGTCTGCCATCCCTTCGGGATGAAACTTGGGCAAGGCCTACCCAACGCCAAACGGCAATCACATGATTGCACCCAATCCTTTCTCGGCTTGTTGATTGAGTCGTCAACGACGTTTTAACACCTGTAGGATGGGCATTCTTGCCTTTCTGTACCCCACATCTTTTGGGAGTCGCTTGCGTCGAGAATACAAGCGGTTTGAAGCCAAATATCCCTTGCCCAGAAACTATTAGTGTGCGATTGCGGCGATTAGTGTTCCCTTGACCGCTCTGGTGGAACACTAATCCAATCTGATCTGACACTAATCTTTGGTGTTTCGAGATGTGGGGTACAAAAAGGCAATCTTGCCCGTCCGAGTCGCGGTTGTCGGCCAAGAGTGGCCAACCTACTCAGGCTTCTTGGATCCAAGCCCGGGCATCTTCGATGTTCGCATGATCAAAGTATTTGACGGCGGCTTTGGTGAACGGTTTGCAGAAGGTAGCCATGCCGGCTTCCCACTTAGATTCTCCGACGAGTGCGAGTCGTTCGATATCGCTGAAGTGTTTCATTGCGAACTTGGTGTCGGCCCAGAGTGCGGCAGCGTCCCAGCCATGAAAATCGGTGAGCACGACCATCATCCGGACTTTGCCCCAGCGTTCGATTTGGGCATCGACCACCGGCACAAATTGTTCGTAGGCTTCCCCTGTCAATTTGCCAGAGAGAACCAGTTCAATGATTTTTCCCTCGGCAATCTCAGTGATTTCGTACGACATGCTGGTTTCCGTGTGTGTGAATGAATGGAAGTCAAACGTTCCAAGTCAGTTTAGCGAAGGAACGCGAATGGCTGTGGAGTGCCCCTGATCTGCACGCGAAAAACTGAATCACACAAGATGAAATATCGGACTAAATCTGGTTGGCATTTCCTAGAAGAGAACGCCGACGAAGAAATCCAAATTCACTGATTAACAGATCGCCTTCGCGCTGAAGCAGGCACCAAGAAAGACTATTTGTCAGCGGCACGACGGAGGAATTCGCTGGCTTCTTTGTTTAGGATGACTCGACAAACGTATTCAGGCCATGCTTTGCCAAGGTCGCCTGATTGAAGTCGTAGTTGAGCTTGCTTTTTCGATCTTTCGATTTCGTTGCTGAGTACGCGACGGTTTTCGGGCGAAGCGGCTTGTTGGAAATTCGTCAGAGCAAGCAGCAGCTCCGTATTCGTTCGAAGAGGCGATTCGGTAGGTAACTCGCTATACCACTTTCGGAAGTCTCCGAGCCGATAAGCCAACAATCCAACCATCGCACATCGCCATGTCTGTGTCGTCGCGGGCGGGGAATTGGCATTGATCAATGCAACAACCTCTTCGCGTGACTCTTTTGATGCGGTCACCAAGCCAGCGACTCTTGCATGGCGATACAAGTACGATGGATCGTCGCGAATGCTCGAATTTGTTAACACTTCCACTGCGGCGATTTCGGCTTCTGTTTTTCGACCAAGCTGTGCCAGCAACAGTGGTACACGCCAGTCTTTGCCAGGTATTTTTCTCGACGTCTCCAACGCGGATTCCCACTGCGATGTTCTCGCGTACAAGTTGACTAGCTGCCGGTCAGGCTTCATTCCTGGGAAGTGTGCGAGTTCTTCGTATGCGTCGATCGCCTTGTGAAGTTCTCCTTCGGCGATGTACTTCGCGGCCGCACGAGGCAACTCATTAAGTCGTTGGCTTTCTTCGACCAAATTGACGTCTGTGTCCGGCCACACAAAGGTCGATTCAACCGAATCTGCGCCGGCCAGAACCCGCTGTGCCTCGCGCACCCATGCAACTTGGTCTATGTAGTCGGCCCAATGGCTTCCCCAAATGTTTCGATAGAGCGTTGCGACCGCTTTATCACGATGCAACGCAATCTGCGTCTGGAGTTCTTGTTTGTTGGGAGAAGTAGGATCTTTCTGGAAATTGCTAATCGCGACCAGCAGCTGCTGCCCAACTCTCATTGGCGATTCGGACGGAAGCCCCTCGTACCACTCAGCAAACTCACCCAAACGGTATTTTGATTTTCCGATCAGGTTCAAACTCCTAGGGTCATCCGTATGGTTTTCGTTGATCGACGCAAGGAAACGAACGGGAATCTCGTTTTCAGGATCCAAAGGCTCAAGTAGGGCCATTTGTAGGTCGTCTAAATAGTTCCAGCTGTAGCTGACGAACCGATAGTCCTTCAGCACTTCTATTCGCGTCGAATGATACTCTTTCAAATTACCGGTTCGATAAAACAGACCGAGTTCTTGCCAATTTGCATGGGTCACGAAAGCAAATTTGAACGCTTCCTGTGCTCGTTGCCACTGCAGTGTTCTCGCGTAAATACGAGCGCGGCGATGGACTTCGCGTTGCCACGGTAGTTCTTCCGCTGCATCGTAAAACCTTAATGCGTTCTTTAGGTTGCCCGTGTCGGCAGCTAGCCGCCCGCGTTCTCGCAGCTGAGTTGCTTGTGCTTTCGCGCGATTAAACTCTGCCAATTCAAGTTCCCATTTCACGGCTTGCTCAGGCTTTCCCCACTCTTGGTAGAGAGTCACAAGCAGGCTCATCATGCGGTCGTATTGAATCGGCGTGTAGTCAGGCCGCTGATCAATTCCATCGACAAGTTCCTGGTAAGATTTCAGCATCGCGTACTCAGCTTCATCGAAACGCTTCATCCCAAGCAAACACTCGCCCCAGACTGCCGTTGCGTAATAGACCGACCAAATTGGATCGCCTGACTCAGCACGTCGCTCCTTGCTTTCGCGTAGAATTGGTTCAGCCTCGTCGTAATGACCTTCCGACATCAGGTTCTGGCCGTAGCGAGAAAGCATCGCTGGCAAAGCAGTTGACTCCGGATTAGTCCGTTCTGTCCGGATCAAGTAACGGTGAAATCGGTTGCGAAGCGGGAACGCTTCATCGTCACGACCAACGTGAACATAGAACGTGGCTAGATCATCGGAGAGCCGACATGTCTCTGGATGATCGCTGCCGTACTTTCGTTCTGCTCGCTCGAGCATCGGCTCCAAAATGCGAACGCTTTCTTTGGTGTTTCCGTCAAGGTGTAGTGCCCGGGCCAGCGTTCGTGTTACATCGAACGATTGCGGATGGTCAAGTCCTAGGGTTTGGCGAACCGAATGTTGGGCTTCCGTTAGGATTGCAATTGCTTCGCGGGTTTGTCCGAACTCGACATACATGGAAGAAAGATTGGTCATCGAACGCACGGTGCTTGGATGATCTTTGCCAAGTGTCTTTTTCTTCAGCTCGATCGCCAGGGCGATTGCACGGGGAATCACGGGCTGAAAACGACTTTTTCC
>TARA_R110002073_G_scaffold4066_1_pt1 | contig 14147 bp, 15 predicted proteins | sample TARA_R110002073 | Tara Oceans TARA_R110002073 (sample SAMEA4397174) | marine metagenome | biome: Polar Biome; feature: [DCM] deep chlorophyll maximum layer (ENVO:01000326); material: water (ENVO:00002006), including particulate matter (ENVO:01000060) such as... | depth 40 m
TGCCTTTAATGTCACCTTCATAATTTAATAATTCTATATGAAGAATTCTTAAATCAATTTTCATAAAAAAAGCCTCTAACTCACAGGTTTTCTTTACTATCATATATCCCTCTACAGAACGTTGAATATTTATATTAGTGTCTCTCTGTTACTAATGTTAGGAACCATGTTCCAAGAATAACCCACATAGATGTCATCGTTTCTGCCCCATGTATTATACACCATCGGAGAACGGAGCAATGAGGACTGGCTACTATGAACGGTGAAGCTATGAACCCGAAAAGAGAACGCGGCGCACATATGAGGGGATACAACTGTGCGGAAATATAGTGGATAAATATCCATAAAATATAAATATTACATACTCGCCATATATGAGAACAGATGACACTAGATTTTTGTCGTAGTTGTTGCATTTTTGTTATTGTTATTGAAGGTTCTGATAAGGAAATGTATTTCAATTTTTAAAAATTCATTTTAGTTTAATATTAAGAATATTCCAATCGGTTGAGTTCTTTAAGTGCTTTATTTAATACTTTAATATTAATGTATGATATAAAGATGGGTTTATATAGTATCACTACATACCTTAACGCACATCAAGACATCTTTATACCTGTAGGTGTAGGTGTGGGTGTATTTTGTTTAGTTAACCTATATTACGGCCAAACTAGGTTCGCTGGTCCGTCAGGGTTCTTCTGTGGCGAGGACCCTCCGTGCTGCGATAATTGTCTACTTCCTTGTCTCAGGTGTGATTGTCTTTGTAAAAAAAACATTTCCAGAGATGAAAGAGATAATTATAATGCTGTATAATTCAATATAAGAACTTGTGTTGTTATATTGTTCCACATCGTGATATATGTTAGAGAGAATAATCAATTCCTTTGTGCATCAATCATCTTCTTGTTGAATACTCCCAGATAGATCTGAAGAATTTTCTTGAAAGATTGTCTGTGATTCTACAGGGTTTCGGAAAGAATATTCCAACATAATGTTTCCTGAACTGTCAATCGGTATATTGTCTAGTTGTGCCAAAATATCCTGTGATATATAAGATGCTATACTGGATATGACGTTTGCTCTATTAGCCACATTAACTTGAAGAGTTCTCTCTGAATTTTGATTAACCGATGTGTTTATTCCTGAGTTACTGCTATCTAATTGTTCGAATGAATTGAAAACTTCTGCTGCAAGAAGTTCTTCCATTCTCTGTACTGATATATTTTCCCTTGTTACTCTTGGATTCATCGTTCTATAAGGATTATTGATCGCATTTCGAGGGTCGTAGTCTCTTATGTCATATCTACATAGAGGGCATCTTACATTTGTCTGAAACCAATATCTTAATGATGGAGGATTAAAATTATGCCCGCAATAGACTATTTGTATTACTCTATCATTCTCTCCAAACCTTTCCCGTGTTATTGGACATACTGAATTAACTGGATTTGACACAATTCCAAATCTTACTTCCTCTGTGGAATTATCTATTTCAGCTTCTGTGGGTCTTACATTTACCGGAGTAAGAGATTCAAAGTTATTCAAAACCTCGTTTAACCATCTTGGATGAAGAGACATATTTTCAGGTTGACGAACATGTTGACGAACAGGTTGACGAACAGGTTGACGAACATGTTGATGAACGGATGTACCATTTGTAGAAAAATGAGTATGATTAGGTTCCACATGGTATCTTCTATTGGACGTATATGTCTCAGGAACTCTATTATTAATGTTTTCGAATTCTCTTGGCGACACGCCACCACGCGTAGACGTATTTGTTCTTCTATTATTAGGTATATTCTGTGCGGGCCGCGGCAGATCATCAGAGACGTTTGAAAAATTTATTCCATTATTCCTAGAATCCCGTAGTCTAAGTTGGTGTCGATGTTGTTGTGTTATAGAGATCATGCTCTGCATGTTCCGGTCTTGTTGTATAATGACGTTTAACATATTGTTCATTGAAACTCTTGATGAAGTAAGAGTATGCATATAGGCTCTCAACAACTCCGTATCTGGTCTCGTATCCATATGTAAGTATAAATACAAAAGTGTTTAAATAAATCTTAGAAGTATTAATTAGTCGATTGAATGAACAAACCATCAAATAATAAATTTAACAATTATAAAAATAAAGGATTAACAGGTTTAGCCAATGTTGGAAACTCATGCTATCTTAATTCGTGTATGCAGATACTTTCTCATACATATGAGCTGAATGATTTCCTTAAAAAAGGTGAGTACAAAGGAAAAATAAATCGTGTTGCGGATTCTGTGTTGTTACTTGAGTGGGATAAACTTCGTGAGATGATGTGGAGTGATAACTGTACGATTGCGCCGTGGGGGTTTGTGAAAGCCGTACAGAAAGTATCTATGCTAAAAGACCGTGATTTATTTACTGGAAACGCCCAGAATGATTTACAGGAGTTTTTGTTATTTATTATAGACTGTTTTCATATTTCACTCTCCCGAGATGTAGATATGCACATCACTGGAAAAGCTATGAATAAGACAGACAAACTGGCGGAAACATGTTACAACATGATGAAGAATATGTATAAGAAGGAATATTCTGAAGTGCTTGGCATCTTTTATGGTATCCATGTTTCAGAGATTTCATCGTTGAAAGGCAACGAGTCATTAAGTCTAACTCCTGAACCATTTTCTGTGATAAGTCTTCCGTTGCCAGATGTTGAAAGTCCATCTCTCTTTGACTGTATGGACCTTTACTGCCAAAAAGAAAAACTCGAAGGTGATAACGCATGGATGAATAGCAAAACGAATAAGAAAGAAGATGTCAATAGAGGCATTATATTCTGGAGTCTTCCAAACATTCTTATTATCGATCTCAAAAGGTGGAACGGTCATACAAAAAAATTGCACAATGTTGTAACCGCACCTTTTATAGATGCGGATTTCTCAAAATATGTCAAAGGATATAATAAAAAGTCATATGTTTATGATCTCTATGCTGTTTGCAACCACTCTGGTGGTGTTTTAGGCGGACATTATACAGCATTCATTAAAAATGCGAATGGTTCATGGTATGAGTTTAATGATACTACAGTCAAAGAAGTTGCTGAAAAACATGTTATTTCCCACAAATCATATTGCTTCTTCTACAGGAAAAAATAATAAATGAAATTATATATATAATGGAAGTTAATCTAAACTCAATCACAGGGATGCCTTATGCGAATACCTTATTAAATAGCGCGAGTGTGAATCCCACTGTTATTCTTGTTCTAAGCGTAATAATAATTGGATATTATGTATTATTCGCTTCTTTAGGAGTCTCTAACGGAAGTTCATCGAATTCATCCGCAGGGTCTGGAATGCTATTTGTAGAGATTCTTTTATGGGGAGTATTCGTTGTGCTTATTCTGTTGAATGGTATGTCATATATCTTTAATGTTGATATTACAGCAAGCATAAAAAACCTTTTTTCTGATACTCCTGAGATAGATATCATTGTTGACCCTGATGATATGGCTGGAGGTCAGACAGACCAAGAAACGACAGTTCCCGAATTAAAATTTGAAAAACAAGTATTTCATATTCCAGGGAATAAATATAATTACAGTAACTCAAAAGCTGTGTGCAAAGCTTATGGAGGTAGATTAGCAACATATAAGGAAATAGATAAAGCATATGATAAGGGTGCTGACTGGTGTAGCTTTGGATGGTCTGACGGACAGATGGCTCTGTACCCAACTCAGTATGATAAATGGGAGAAATTGCAAACTATTAAGGGTCACGAACACGACTGCGGTCGTCCTGGAATAAATGGTGGATTTATAGACAACAAGGCTGTGCGTTTTGGTATCAATTGTTTTGGATACAAACCCAAGATTACTGAGAACGAATCACAGCTCATGGCTGAGACTCCTCTGTATCCTGTTACAAATAAGGAGATCGCATTCGATAAGAAAGTGGATTACTGGAGAGATAAATTACCAGAAATTCTCGTGGCTCCATTCAACTATAACAACTGGAGCATAATCTAGAGTGCAAAATATTTTATGTATGTGATTTAGTACTACATACATAAAATTATCTATATATTGAGGACGGAGCATGTGTTGGTGTGGTTTGTAGTATATGCTTTTGATATCTGGTACACATAGCGCATGACATCGAGTGTGGCGCCAAGTAATCCAATGGATATTTATCTCCTTCTTCATATGGGTTGGTTCCTGGCGTATGTTTTCTCAACTCCTGTATATTCTCATCAATTAATTCAGTCATTTTCGCATACCATTCTCTGGTGAAGGGTGTGTTCTTCTTGCATATCATACTACATACAGTAAACCCAGTAGTTTCAGTTCCTGGATTAGTGTTGGTAGGTGACGCAATATTGGCATATTTGTCAGTCGAGAAAGTCAGATCATTGAATGCCTTATTCCAGTTCCCTTGCATTGCTTTTATGTCGCTGTATCCACCGCCCACAAAATGCATAAAATAACATCTCAGGTAATCAGACTTATGAATCAGAGACAAATGCTTGTATCCTTCGTGCAAAGGAACTCCAGTCATGCTCACGAAATCGTTTAAGTTCCCTGGAGTAACCAGATAGAAAGTGATTCCAAGATGTCTTAGATGACTAGCATTGCGTTTAATATTTTTCTTTCTAGTCCCTGTAATTTCGTTGTTTCCTGTCCAGAAGCTATATACTGATTTAGGATATGGTAGTATTGGACTTTGTTTTGCTAGTTGAGCTGATGATGGGGCGAACATAAAACTTGACATTTATATTAACAATCATTTTTAAATATTCGTTATAACACACATCTTCATTTTAGGAGGACGCCTTGATAGCTGAATCATAATCTAAATTGCTACTTACCGAATCTTATATCATTGGGCAAGTTACTAACTACCAGAAATTACTATAACAAATACCATCAGACCTATAAATCCTAAAAAAAATAATGCCTGGACTTTGTAACGATTGGATCTAAAGTTAGACTGAATGACTTTAATTGTAACAGCTTCTCTACAGTAAGGGCAAATGGGTTTTTTCTTGATCCATTTAAGAAAACATGTTTCATGAACTTTAAATTTGCACTTGCAAGTTTTGACAATAGAAACAATTTCATCTACTTCCATATTAATCGTTACCCGGTCGCCGCTGTCATATGTTTCATTGAAGCATATAATACATTCATCGCGTGACGCCATTTTTGAGATTTATAACTTATATATAGGCGTATAACAAAATTTTATTTTCTGCGACGTGTGTTGTTTTGTGGTGCCTTTTTACGATTTCTCCGAGATTTTTTTTTCTTTTTAATTTCTGGTTTGTCCGATGCTAAATTTAATAATTTATCATACAGAGTATCAGATATCGTTTCATCGCCATTCTCTGGCGAGTAGGCTGTTGCCAGACTCTGTTGCATATATAAAAGACCTGCGGGTACAGCAAGATTATTGAAGATCGCGCTGACACTACCACCCTTTTGTGAACCGTTATTTATCGTGGTTATGGGACTAACACCAGACTTCAATAAGCATGAGTTAACAGAAAACCCACCTGCGGTGATAACTCCATTTTTATCGGTATTAAAAACTAAATCATCTGATTTAAGTGTCATGTGTATATATTTACATAGCACATTATTCTATTTAGTTATTCTCATAAGATCTTTTAATATCGGGCATATATTTCACATTTCGTGATTCTTTTATGTATTTCATGATAAGACCAACTTGTTCCTCATTCTGAATACATTTTGTTAAACATTCATTCAAATATTTTAATGTAAGGGGCGCTGTTTGGCGTGCAGAAGTAAATCGTAATTTTCCGTCAGATATTTTAATGGTCGCATTTGCCAATTTATTTGTTTCAACATATTCCATAATTGTTTCATTCGCGTTATTTCTCTCTTCCCTAAGTGCTTTAAGCTGTTCGTTTAATGAACGAATCTTGTTGTCAGTAGTTACCCAACTTTGTATAGATTCTTCGAAAGACATTTATATATACATTATTTAAACTATTAATACTAAATACTTTTCGTAATTATATTTAATATTGAGCCACCAGGACAATATTATATATTATATAAGACCATTAGCATCTATTATGGTCTTGTTTTTCTGCAGAAAGTATTTAAAACATGTTTCGCAGTTTGCGCGTGAATCTCTTCCCAAAAAGTCTTTGAAGTCCAAAAAGGCCAAATGGTAATGCTGCCGTAGCTAAGACACCACCACCACCTCTGCGTGAAGAACGTCGCCCGCCTTTGCGTGAGGAACGTCGACCGCCTTTGCGGGTGGAACGCCGCCCTCCTTTGCGGGAGGAACGTCGCCCTCCAAATTGTCGTCCTCCTTTGCATGTTGAATGGGACCCGGAGCTGCTTGAGTTTGCTGGGATACCAGCAGTGATAGAATTTGGCATTCCCTGCGGAGTCATACCACCAGGTACTACATTAGCTAGAGCAAATCCACCTCTTATTTTCTTGTTCGGCATTATAGTATAATATATTTGAAGAAATTATTATGAATCTTAATAATTCATGATAGTTTATATTTCTAAATGCAAAGCAATTTACTTCTTAAGAAGACGACGCACATTAAGTTTGCGAAGATCTTTCTTGATGACCTTTCCTACACGGCGTACCTGTCTGCGAGTACGTCTCTTTTGGAAAAGCTTTTGAAGTCCAAAAAGACCAAAAGGCAACGCAGCAGTCGCTAAAAGACTGCCACCTTTCCGGCGTTTGTGTTGAGTCCGGCGTTTGTGGCGACAATTCTTTGTGCAATGGTGTCGGCGTTTATTCTTAGTAGCTCTGCGTTTGTGATGAGTGCGGCGGCCTCCTTTAATCTTCATGGTAGTCATTATAATATAGCGAAAGAAAATATCATGAACTTTTTGAAAAGAAAGATTTATTACGCAAAAGAAGAACAAAAATTCCTAAATGCAATAAGAAACTTATCAATACAAACATCATCGACAGATAAATATATGGATAAATTTGAATAAGGATAAGATCTATGAGTGGCGATAGAAGATTCTTGAGTTCTTCTTTAACGTCTTCTCTTTTCAATATTACCAGACATTGTTCTATAATGGAATCTCTCATAATACACTAACCAACTAAAAATAATCCATATTCTTTGCGTGTTAATTTGTGGTTAATTATCTATAAAACATTTAATGGAGATTTACGAACCAGATACATCATTCGAATATGACAAAATAACTTTAGCAAACCCTCAGCCTATACAAGGAGGATCATATATCACAAAAATAACGATGGATAATGATAAGCCCATGTACGTACAATTCCCAAAGTGCTGCACGAAGCAGGCAATTGTGACAACGAAGCGTGGAAAGTATTGTGACCTAATGTATGAGCGAGAAAGACACGAAGAACTTATACAATGGATTGAAAATTTAGAAAGTATATGTCAAGATAAGTTAGATGAAAAGAAATCCCTTTGGTTCACAGCCGATCTCACACGTGATGATATAGGACACCTTATGTCTCCTATTGCTCGTCTATATAAATCTGGAAAATATCTCTTAATCCGGACACATATACACACAGACAAACATACAGGAGTAGATAAATGTATGGCTTATGATGAAGACCAAGTGAATGTTGACATAAGCACTATTGAATCCGATAGAGATATAATTCCTTTAGTGCTTATTGATGGAATTAGATATTCTTCGAGAAGCTTTGAAATCAATATAAAGCTGACACAATTCATGGCTATTGACAAAAAGGTTGAACTCTTAAACACCTGCATGATTAAGCGGATAAAAACCGATAAGGTAGAGGATGTTTCAATACCAACCGTATCCTCGAATAATCATGTATCAGTGTCAGATCCTGCACCTGATAATATAGAACCTGTAATAAATAAAGATGAAATTGAGACCTCAACTCATGTGGATGATAGTGTAGTCTTTAAAAAGGAGTTCTCCGGCGCAGGATATGACTCTGGCGAAGACAACTCGACCAACCCAACAAAACATTTAGAGAAACTAGATGTTTGTTCTGGATTAGATACCAGAACCGAGTCCGAGATTGATACTCCGAAAATATCATCAAATGAAGAACACAAACAGGAGAATGATTTAGTATCAAATCACATAAATCTTTCTATTAAGGATGATTTGACAAATGATACAAATCCATCTCCGAGTTCTTTAGAGAGCCGAGATTTAGGTAATTTAGATAAATCCGAATACAATCTTGAAATAGATACTCTGGAAGAAATAAGTTTAGAGCCAGACGACTTATCTGAATCAATTACTCTCAAAAAACCAAACGAAGTCTATTATGAGATATACAGGACTGCGCGACAGAAGGCCAAACATATGAGACAAGTCGCAGTTGAAGCTTATTTAGAGGCCAAGCAAATTAAGAGCCAATATATGTTATCGGATATCGATGATTCTGAGGACGATGTGGATTTTATCTCTGGTGGTGATGGAACAACACATTCTGATTTAGAAGAAAATTAAATCCATCCGCAGAAAAATATTTTATCATTCATTTTATATAATGAATATGCTTAAGAATTTGCGGAAGTATCTCAAGACCCACCATGTCATTGCTCTTCTTGGATTAATTGTGCTCGTTGTCGCAATAATGCAATATTCTGGAACGAAAAATGGCTCCAAGGACGGCTTCGGAGGAGGCGCCGGATATCGCAGATCAGGCGATCCTAGATTTCAGGAACCCACCGCCGACCAGCAGAAACAGGTTTGGGGTGCTGCTGATGCCGGTACCGCACAGCCTGCCAACGCCGCCGGACAGAACGAAGTATTCGCATCGGCAAAGGGACTAAGCTCGCCCACTATGGGTCTCCCTCCCAGCTGTACGAAAGGTGCCGCAGTTGATCCCAGCGATCTTCTACCCAAGGATGACAACAGCCAGTGGGGAACTCTTAATCCTGCCGGCAACGGTGATCTCAAAAATGTCAATCTTCTCCAGTCAGGATACCACCAGGGAATTGACACCGTAGGAAGCTCACTACGCAACGCTAATTTACAAGTCCGCTCTGAACCACCTAACCCTACTACCAAGGTTAGTCCGTGGATGAATGCCACTATTGAACCAGACCTCATGCGCGTGCCGCTTGAAATTGGATGCGGACAACAGTAAGTGATTTCTTTTTGAATTAAATTATATTCAATAAGAAGTATATACAACATGAAAACAAGTTTTTGGGATTGGGTTATTAAAACATTTTATGTAATACCAGGACATCCAGAACTTGATGCAAAACATTCTCTCGTTATGACTTTAGATTCTCAAGTAAGATACTTGCCCACACAGGATGAAAATAGTATCCCTATACAAGTTCAAGCTATCTGGCTGGCTATATACATATTGCTGTGGATAACTTTGGCATTTTTCATTATAAGAGATAAAGTTTCAATCAAAAACAAAGACTGGAATTCAAATTGGAATGTTTATATTTTAGGGTTTGTCTCTGGATTAATCATGATCTTGCTAGAGTCATTTTTGTTTACGAAAATAAGTTCTGTAAAAATATTGAAAGATCCACTTCATCCAGTAATTTTCAACAATCCAGATATAACAGACATCGAGAAAGGAACAGATGTTTCTGATCCAGATAAATACATCAACTACTCAATGGGGCAAGGAGATTACAAGATTCTTAAAAATAACAAAACAATACCGAATGACGGTATTAGTGGCTACATATTCACAGCAGATACTTATTTAAATAAAGTAAGCAAAGGTGAGATTACAGGAATGAATTTAGAAGATTATTTAACAGAAGAACTATTAATAGAAGCAGACCATCCAGATAGTTTTCAGACTTCTAATCAAGAAGATGTTAAATATTTTGCTGACAAGGTCCAGACCATTAGTCTAGTTGCCTATTATATTAGTATTATAGTTATCACTTGGGCTATTTACATTACATCATCGAAATGGGGAACTCGTCACAAGCTCCAATGGATTCTTCTCTCATTTATGTTGTCCATATTGGCGAGCGCTATTGTTGTTGATTCATCTGATATTGTCAGCTTTAATAATATTTTGTTCCTTAAAAGGCGTCTAATTATTTACGCTGTTTCGGTTGGAATTACCTCAATTTTCATCGTATAAAATCTGTTTTTAGTATATACAATGGAAAGTCTCTCTCATGATAAACTATTGAGTGAACAAGTACAAATATGGAGCCCCACTAGCCAGATGTATATAATATACAGACTAATAACTGCGGTAAGTATAGTTTATTGGGTATTTCTTATAATTAAATACTACTTTGCGCTAATAACTGCCGATTCGGTTGAATCATCAAAGTCACTGTACGGTTTTATGCCATATTTTACTGTCATCGTATTGTATCCTATTTTGTATTATATTAAGCAGTTCATGATAACGAATCCTGCTGCGAACGTATCTGTACTTTCTATGTTAAATCCATTCTATCCCATTTGCTTCCAAGGACAGATATCTCTAACAAAGAAAGAGTTGTCTACCGGAGCTGTTGGGAAAGTAGATTACAAGTGTTTGAAAAACCAGACGGAATATCTAGACTCGATGTCGGGTCTAATTATTAATAATACCTACTATCTCATCTATGGTATATTTGTTTTAACGCTTTTTTTGTTTGCTTCAGATGCAGGGAGTTTTAGAAACAAGATAACAAGTAGGAATAGTGAATTCTTAAACAAATTATTTCAGCAAGCTCTATTTCTTTCACTCATCGTTATGTCAAGCACCTTATTCACGGAGTACTATTATTTGAGTACAATAATCATGTATGTTTACAGAAATATTCTTCAAATGATTGGAGCTACACTAAGTCTTGTTGTAGCCTTCATCCTATACAGGCTTATTTATCTGTACATATAATGTTAATCTACTATATAATGAAAATTAATATTATAGGTTATGCAATAATCTTTCTTGTTTTAATTATTTGTTTACGAGTATATAGGGAGTCAGATGTTTTCAACCTTAAATGCATAATATCTGATGTAGATGGTAAAAAATATTGTGTGAGAGAACGAAATAAACTAGAACTTGCTGCTGACCGACTAGCAAATGCTAATAAGAATATGCAGGGCTTAGTCGATCATTGTAATAAGGAGTATCCTGATCGAGACAATATCAAGCGTCTTGTTAAAGGTTACAATCCAAAGAAAATATATGAAACTCTTCCCACAAGTCAGTATACTGCGTATAGTGAGAATAAAGGAGAGAAGTTGGCATTCTGTCTTGACACCGAAAAAAATGGCGGAACTCTTATAGATCCCAATACTCTTACTTTTGTTGCTATACATGAACTTTCACATGTCGCATCTAAGAGTATCGGTCATACCGATGAATTCTGGAACAACTTCAAATTTCTTCTCGGTGAAGCAAAAAAGATTAACATATACAACCCGATTGACTATAAAAATAAACCTGCCCGTTATTGTGGAATGACTATTTCCGACAATCCATATTTTGATGTATAACCTATTTTTTATCTTTTAACAAGTTTCCGTAGTTCCACCGGATAGTCCTGTGTTGTAGTCATTGGATAAGTACCAGCCAATTTCCAAGACCTGTCAAATTGAGGAAAGATTGTATCACAAGAAAACTCCTTACCAATATAAGTTATTGAACAAACATCGACCAACCCTGCCTCAAGAAAAATCTTATATACTTCAGCACCTCCTACAATCCATACCTGGTCGTATTTTTTTTTCAAACAAAACTTATTGACAGCATCTATATTAGAGAAGGCTTTTGTCACATGATTGCCTGCAATCTTCTCGTCCAACGTCAAAGTATTGGAGAGAACAATATTGTCACGACCTATCAAAGCTCCTCCAGGTAAGCTTTCCCATGTCTTTCTCCCCATAACGACCGCATTATTTCCATTCCCTCTTGTAAGTTTAGAGAAATGAATCAAATCTTCCTTGATCTTCCATGGTAGAGCATTATTTTTTCCGATTCCTCCTCCTTTACAAACGGCTGCTATTAGCTTGTAGTTCATTCTATAGATAAAATAAAATAGTTTTATTTTATATATATGACGCAGATATATAAATTTGGTTATTCAGTTGATAATGAAATTAAACAAATATATGTATTTTCAGGCACAAGACTATCAGATGAAGGTTCTGAGGATATCGAATTAAATGAATTATTCGCGATTGAACCCAAAAATCCAAAATTCGATGACATGTTTAGTCAGGAAGAACTTGATGAGATTAAGTCTAAAAATATATCAGTAATATTCATTAACCAACAGATTCATTTAGATGACACTATTGAGACAATAAAAAAGAAACTTATGGTGAGTATAAATCCTAAAACATCTTTTGGTGAAATATATTTGTTTGTGAAGCAATCAAAAAAATTAAATCCTGTGTCAGTTTACCAGAATCTTACTCAAAATGGAAAATTAGACCTGACTAAAGATCGATTGAAGCAATTTCTTTTGAATGTTGATGGTGTCGATATAAGTACAATAAAAGATAAGGATATATACGATTATGATGACATACTTTCTTTGAATCTTGGTAAAGATTCAATGATGATAAGTAAGCCTATCGGGCAAAAGTTTGTGGCTGTCGAGACAACATTTCCTTATACAATAGATCCATTCAACGCTTTAGTTTATGACTCCTTTTTGGAGAGATTCGCAGAAAAAATTACAACAACTACAAATAAGAACTTATTAATGAGCACAGGTCCTATTCACGAAAATATGATATTTATTTGTATCGCATCTGACGTACTCAGGTATGCACAGAAGCAGAATCTCTCTGAAGAAAGCACCATAAAGATATATTATCCTTACTTACTAAATAATGATATACACAATTTATCAGAGCTCGATAATCAAAAGCAACAATTACTCACAGAGTCAGAAACCATGCTTACAGAATATTCTGAAAAATCAATAGAGAATGTTAATTTGTTTTATGATATCTTCCGAGACAGGAAATCAGAATTGCCTTACGTTGAGAAAGGTATAAAAGAAATAGAATTTACAATTCATCCAGAATTTTCCTTCAATCTTCCTCTCGATATAATATTCAAGTTGATTCATGCTACCCGCATGGTTCCTTTTATTAAGTACAACCCAGCGAGAAGGAAAGAAAAGATATATAGACTTTACACTGATAAAATAGCGACTAATGGAAAAAAAATTCCATATTTGCATAAATCTACAATATTTAAATTAGTAAAGTCCATCGGTAAGAATAAAAGTGTCACAGCCTATATAGAGTATCAAGAGGAGAATGAAAAGTATATACCAATTATATGTGAGTTTGAGAGCAACGGTGATATAACAATCCACGCTGAGTTTTTACATAGCATGAGTTCTGAAGAAATAGACAAAATTATAGAAATAGCAACGGAACCCATTATAAGCGTTGTAAAGGACTATCTCGGCCAGAGTGGATATACGATTAATAAATTTAAAAGTCTAAAATCATCTAATATTGAGATATTAGATATCAAATATTTGGTCCAAATACCTATTAAGAAAAAACTAAATCTAAAAGGAATTATTGGCTGCTTATCTAGTATATTTAGTGTTATAGGCAGCGATCTCAATAAAGGTATCGTTATGAGATTTAAGAGAGTTTCAAATTATAACGAAATGGATAGCCAGGAAGCTTATATTGTCGAATTGCTCAAAAATGGAAGTCGTGAAACAGAAATAATACAAGGACTTGTAGCAAACTTTGGTAAGTCAGCTGAAGAAGCTAGGGAGAAACTAGCAGGATTTGTGTCATCTCTGCAGCTTATGCAAAATGTATTTAAGAGTAATAAAATACGCATCAGGAACAATCCAGGATTTCTGACAACTATGGAAAAGGAACAATTTGATAATGTTCTCACAATTAATGTATCTGGAATAAATGATATATGGTATCTTGAAACTATACCAATTTACATAGATTCGTTATTACGTATTTCACAAGACCCTGATAGCATAAGCATTCCCGTTGATAAAATAGATAGACTATGTAAGGGTGAAAAAATAATTGAGGAAAATATAGAAGTTGACATTATTGCCCCAGCACAACAGCAACATACTGAAGCAAAACAAATGGATATCGTTGAAGGTGAGCTCACTTTCGAAGATGTCGAACCCGAATTCGATGACGGTGAAAATATGTTTGACATACTTATGGGCTCCGATGACGA
>TARA_R110002073_G_scaffold166253_5_pt1 | contig 14144 bp, 15 predicted proteins | sample TARA_R110002073 | Tara Oceans TARA_R110002073 (sample SAMEA4397174) | marine metagenome | biome: Polar Biome; feature: [DCM] deep chlorophyll maximum layer (ENVO:01000326); material: water (ENVO:00002006), including particulate matter (ENVO:01000060) such as... | depth 40 m
GCTGCCCATGGACGCGGCCATGACCCAGCGCCTGTATCAGGAATACGACGGCGCCGGTCTGGCCATGGCAGAAGCGGCCTGAGTTGACCGGCGGCGGGCGCGGCCGGACCTTATCCTCCCTGGGCCACGGCCTTGACCGCGCTGACGGCGGCGCGGTGCCGCTCACCATCCGCCGCAACAAGCGCGCCAAACGCCTGATCCTGCGCGCCGACCCGGCCACGGGGGCGGCGGTGGTGACCTGCCCGCCCTGGGTCTCGGACGCGGAAGCCCATGCCTTCGCCGAGAAACAGGCGGGCTGGATTCACGCCCGTCTGGCCTCGGCGCCCAGGCCCCTGCCCTTCACCGACGGTCAGGTCATTCCCTACCTCGGCCGCCCCCACGTCATCCGCCACCGCCCGGACGCGCGCGGCGGCGTGTGGGTCGAGAACACCGAAGACAGCGGCGAAATCCACGTCACCGGCCAGGCGGAACATCTGCCCCGGCGGCTCGCCGACTGGCTGAAACGGGACGCCCGCCGGCGCATCCAACCCTGTGTCGAGGCCGCCACGGCGGCCCTCGGCGTCACCGCCGGGCGGATCACCCTGCGCGACACGAAAAGCCGCTGGGGCTCCTGCGCCGCCAACGGCAATCTCAGCTTTTCCTGGCGTCTGGTGTTGGCCCCCGACCGGGTGCTGCACTATGTCGTCGCCCATGAGGTCGCCCATCTCCGCGAGCACAACCACAGCCCCCGGTTCTGGGCCCTGGTCCGCGACCTTGCCGACGACATGGACGCCTGCCGCAAATGGCTGCGCGACGAAGGGTCGGCCCTGTTCCTGGTCGGCCCCGTCTCGGACTAGAATTACCCCGCAAGCTTCGGATGGCCTGATCCGGACCCACGGCGTAGGCTTTGCCCATGGATCACGCGACACACCAAGACCCGACCCTTGAGAACGACCGCTGGCGCCGGGTGCTCGATCGCCGCGCCGGCGGCGATTTCGTCTATGCCGTCGCCACCACGGGCATCTATTGCAAACCGGGATGTGCCTCGCGCCCGCCCAAGCGGGACAACGTGCGCTTCTTCGACACGGGCGCCCAGGCGGAGGCCGCCGGGTTCCGCCCCTGCAAGCGTTGCCGCCCGGACAACGACCGCATCGTCGATCCGCGCCTGGCCGCCGTCGCCGAGGCCTGCCGCCTGATCGAGGACGCGGAGAGCCCGCCGCCCCTGGACGCCCTGGCCGAGGCCACGGGTTACAGCCCCTTTCACCTGCAGCGCATGTTCCAGGCCATGGTCGGCGTCAGCCCGAAACAATACGGCGACGCCGTGAAGGCCGAGCGCCTGCGCCGGGGATTGAAGGCCGGCGGCGGCGTGGCGGGGGCCCTGTACGGTGCCGGCTACGGCTCGTCGTCCCGGGTGTATGAAAAGTCGTCGGCGCTTCTGGGCATGACGCCGGCCAGTTACGCCGCCGGCGGGCGCGGGGCGGCGATCCGGTTCGCCGTCGCCGACGGGCCGCTCGGCCGGGTGCTGGCGGCGGCGACGGATAAGGGGCTCTGCATGGTCGCCCTTGCCGACGACGACGGCGCCCTGGAATCCGAACTGCGCCGCGATTTCCCGCAGGCCCGCATCGACCGCGACGACACCACCCTGAAACCCCTCATGGAAGGGGTCCTCGCCTTCCTGGACGGGCGCGTTTCGGCCAAGGCCCTGCCGCTGGACGTGCAGGCCACGGCCTTTCAATGGCGGGTATGGCAGGCGCTTGCGGCCATTCCGGCGGGCGAGACCAGGACCTATGGTGAACTGGCCGCGCACCTCGGCAACGACGGGGCGGCGCGCGCCGTGGGCCGCGCCTGCGCGACCAACCCGGTGTCCCTCGTCATCCCCTGCCACCGGGCCGTGGGGTCGAACGGATCGCTCACGGGTTACCGCTGGGGCGTGGCGCGGAAACGCGCGCTTCTTGCCCGCGAGCGGGGCTGGAAAAGCTAAGCTCCCCGCACCAGCCGGTCCGCCGCCGCGCGCGCGAAATTGAGGGTCTGTTTGCGCCGGCGGTTGCCGTTCATGGGCACCTCGTCGGCCGAGCGCAGGATCGCCCCGTCATGGGCGTCAGCGACGATCAGGCCCGCGTCCGCGGGCAGGATGTCGTTGGGAAACCCCGGCGGCACGGCGAAATAGAACCCATCGCAGAAATCGCGATACGCATGCCATTTGCCGTCGGCGCGAAAATCCTCGGCCGAGGATTTGACCTCGACGAACAGAAAGCGGCCCTGGCGGTCCAGGCCCGCCACATCGACGCGACGGCTCGAGGTCAGGGTGAATTCCGTGAGCGGGCTGAACCCCATGCGCCAGAGCAGGCGGACGACGCCCCGGGTCACCCCCAAGGTGACCTGTGGGCGGGGGGCGTCGGGCAGGGTCAGGCCGTCCCGGGGCTCCATTTTGTTCATCATATGTTCTTTTGCTCCTTTACCTGAATACCCGCCCGACGCGGTCCTGACAAGTCCTTGCCGCCATGGCCAGGGAAGGCTAAGCATCCCCCATGCGACAGGCACAGCATGAACTGAACGTGGCCACCGACGGCCCCGGCCTTTACGAGATCACCCGCGACGTCACGGCCTGGGCCGGCGCCCAGGGGATGACGGCTGGGCTGCTGACCCTGTTCTGCCGCCATACCAGCGCCTCCCTGACCATTCAGGAAAACGCCGACCCGGACGTGTGCCGCGACCTGCAAACCTTTTTCGAGCGCCTGGTGAAGGAAGACCCTACTCTGTACCGTCACACCGCCGAGGGACCCGACGACATGCCCGCTCATATCCGCAGTGCGTTGACCAACGTGCAGCTATCCGTGCCCGTGGCCGGAAACAAGGTGCTGCTCGGCACCTGGCAGGGCATCTATCTGTTCGAACACCGCCGCCAAGCCCACCACCGCCGGGTGCTGTTGCACCTCCTGGGCGAATAGGACTCCGCGCATGGAAAACGGTTGGAAACTCGCCCTCTTTCTGGTGCTCGCCGCCGTGGTCGGCGTGTTGCTGCGCCGGCGCTTCCTGACCGGTGAGGCCCCCCTGCGCCACTGGTTCGAAACCCGCGTCGCCCCCCTCGGCGGCAAGCTGGCCACGGCGTTCTGCCTCCTCACCCTGGTGGCCTGGATCACGCTCTGGGCCGTTGCCGATCCCGAAGAACGGGCCCGCCTGCCCCGCGAATTCCAGAAGGTCCTGGAATCCATGGAATGGGGGCAGAAGGACAAGACCGGCGCCGCCAGAACCGAAGCCACGTCCCCATCCGACGGCAGCGCGATGCCCCCGGCCCCGCCGGTGCCCGGAACAGCGCCGGAGCAGAGGCCGTGAAAAAGCAGAAGCGGCGGGCCAATCCGGGGGCGTCGAAAAAACGCAAGCGCCCGTCCCCGCCCGCCCCTCTGCCCAAGGCCCCCAGGCAATCCGCCCCGGCGGCGGCCCCGGGACTTGCCAGCTTCGCCCCGCCATCTGTCGACGGCCAATTGGATCGTGCCCGCCGGGCCCTCGCGCAGGGCGATTGGCGGGGCGCCCTCGCCGCCGGACGCGACGCCCTGATGACCGCGCCCGACGACGTGGACGCCTTGAACGTCACCGGCGTCGCGGCCTTTCACACGGGCGACCGGGCCGAGGCGCTGAGCCTGTTCGACACGGCCCTGGCCTTCCACCCCGGCCATGGCGAGGCGTTGATGAACCGGGGCAACGTGCTGTCCGACATGGGCCAATGGGAGGCCGCCGAGGCCGCCTACCGGGCGGTCCTGAAGAGCGATCCGGACCATGCAGGGGCGCGCTTCAACCTGGGTGTGCTGCTTGAGGTGTCGGGCAGGTTTTCGGAGGCGGAGGACGCGTTCCGCCGCATCCTGGCGCGGGAGCCGGCGCATGCCGAGGCCCTGTTTCATCTCGGCAACATCCTGAAGGCGCTGAACCGCCTGCCCGACGCCCTCGCCCAGTATGACGCGGCCCTCAAGGCCCAGCCCGGCCACGCCGGGGCGGCGACCAACCGGGGTGCGGTGCTGCAGGAAACAGGCAAACCCTTGGAAGCGCGGGCCGCCTATGCGCAGGCCCTGGCAATCGACCCCGACAACACCGACGCGCGCTACAACCTGGGCACCCTGTTGCAGGAGACGGGCCGCCCGGAAGAAGCGATCATCGAATACGAAGGCGTCCTGGCCCGCGCCCCCGGCCATGCGGGGGCCCAGGTCAACATCGCCTATGCGCTGCGTGAACTGGGGCGGCTGGACGACGCCCTCGAAGCCTCCCGCAAGGCCATTGCCCTGGCCCCCGACTACGACAAGGCGCGGGTCAACCTGGGCGACCTGTTGTTGGAGATGGGCCGGGCGGGCGATGCCGTGACGGAGACCACGGCATTTCTCGAACGCCATCCGGGCAATACCTCGGCCCTGGCGTTCCAGGCCATCGCCTTGAACGAGGCCGGCGACCGCGACGGGGCCGCGCGGCTTCTGGATTTTGCGCGGCTGCTGCGGCCGACGGAGATCGCCCCGCCCAAAGGCTTCACCAGCGTCGCCGAGTTCAACACGGCCTTGGCCCGCCATCTGCGCGGCCATCCGTCCCTCGCCTACGCCCCGGCCAGCCATGCGACCCGCCGGGGCCGCCATTCGGGGGAACTGACGATCGGCGACAAGGGGCCGGTTGCCGGGCTGGAGCAGGCGATCCTGGCGGCGGTCGCGGATTACCGTCAGGCGCTGCCGCCCGACCCGGATCACCCTTTCCTGGCGCAGCGGCCGGACAAGCTTTCACTGTCAATCTGGGGCGTGGTCATGGAAGACCGGGGCCATCAGGTCGCCCATATCCATCCGGCGGCCTGGCTCAGCGGCGTCTATTATCCGGAAATTCCCGCCGTCGTGCGCGACGACGACCCGGACCATCAGGGCTGGATCGAATTCGGCAGGCCGCCGGCCGATTTTCATGCAGCCCGCGACCAGCTGACCACGCGCATCCGCCCGCGCGAGGGGCTGATGCTGCTGTTCCCCAGCTACCTGTACCACGAGACGGTGCCGTTTCATGCGCCGGTGGAACGCCTGAGCATCGCCTTCGACGTGGTGGCGGGGGATTAGCGGACTCTCGGGAAAAGTGGTGCACCCGGCACGATTCGAACGTGCGACCTCTGCCTTCGGAGAGCGGTGGTATATAAAATATCAAGTTTCCTAGAGTAATTTTTTGCATTTAATACAGGAAGTTATGTCTCCATTGCTTTCCTGACGTTGCAGCTTGTGTGATTGCTGGTGATTGCTATATGCTTGCTAGCAATCACAAAGGCAGTGGATGGCATGCAAGCAAAGATCACCAAACGAACCGTAGACAGCGCCAAACCCAAAGAGTGTGATTATTTCATTTGGGACATGGAGCTAAAGGGCTTTGGTCTAAAAATAACCCCGGCTGGCAACCGAATTTACATTGTCCAATATCGGCTTGGAGGGAGGGGTAGCCCAACAAGGCGATTTACGATTGGCAAGCATGGAGCCCCCTGGACGCCCAACAAGGCCCGCACAGAGGCGAAGCGCCTCCTTGGCAATGTTGCGGATGGCAAAGACCCACAAACAGCCAAAGCAGCAGAAAAGGCCGCTATCACCGTCAATGAGCTTTGCGATGCTTATCTGAAAGAAGGCTGCGATACAAAAAAGGATTCGACCATCGCAACCGACAAAGGCCGGATCACACGCCACATAAAACCCCTACTTGGTCGAAAGCGAGTAAAAGACCTGACGGCTAACGACATTCGTCGGTTTATGTCAGACGTAGCTAATGGGAAAACAGCCGTAACAGCGAAAACAGGTAAACATGGCTTGGCACGAGTTACAGGGGGCAAAGGCACGGCATCGCGCACAGTCGGCTTGCTTGGCGGCATATTAAGCTTTGCCGTCGATGAAGGTATACGCCCTGATAATCCGGCAATCGGCATTAAGAGATACCCCGATACAAAGGGGGAGAGGTTTCTATCACCGTCGGAATTATCACGACTAGGTGAAGCTCTTAATGCAGCTGAAAAAACTGAGCCATTGGCAGTGCCGGCAATACGCTTGCTGATAATGACCGGGTGCCGAAAAACCGAAATTCTTGCCCTGAAATGGAGTGAGGTAGATTTCAATATCGGCTGCTTGCGGCTGGCAGACTCTAAGACCGGACATAAGGTTGTTATGCTTGGAGCGCCTGCTTTGAAGATATTAGCGGACTTACCCATGCAAGACGGTTCCGAGTATGTGTTTCCAGCCATGAAAGGCAAAAAGCATTACGTAGGTTTGCCGAAGGCTTGGGGGCGTATACGCAAGCAAGCAAGCCTTGATGACATTCGCCTACATGATTTGCGCCATTCGTTCGCCAGTGTTGGCGCAGGCGCAGGCATGGGCCTACAGGTTGTTGGGAAACTGTTAGGGCATAAAGACCCTAAGACTACGGCCAGGTACTCACATATAGCGGATGATCCGGCAAAAGCCGCAGCAGATCGAATTGCAGGGAGCATACAGGCTGCTATGGACGGGAATGCCAATTCCGAAATTCTGGAGTTTAAAAGGAAATGACACGATGGCCTTAAGCGCTTCTGACATGATGGAAGATCGGCTTCCATTATATTTTTTAGTGATTATTGAGTGAGAAACCTCGTGCCCAAGAAACAAGATTATGACCTTTCAAACTGGGCATTGGTCGATACTTTCACGGTTCATCAGGCTGCCTGCCTTTGGGTAGGCGTCGATCCATCTAAGCAATCTTCCGATAGAACTCGGCTAGAAATAAGCCGGGTTACCCCAATCCTTGAAATGCTATCGACCGCAATACAGGACCACAATCTTCACGTGGATTCTTCAAGGGACCTATTTGCAAGCCGTGGCGACTTCGCTGGCTCACGTGTAACCCGCAATGATTTAAAGGCATTCGCTGAAGGCAAAGGGGAACGACCAGCTTTCCTTTTTGACACCTCATTTCTCAAGACGGAAATTGAGGAAGCGCCCCTAAGAGACCCCAAGAACCCAAATGCTTCGGCTGTCGGCAGGCCCTCAGCTTGCCCTAGAGAGCTTTGGCTGGAACGCTTTGTGTTACTAGTTTTGCAAGGGAAGGTCTCATTAGAGGATAGCCAAGATTCAATCGCAACTGCATTGAGTGAAGACCTAAAGAAACTGGGCATTGAGATTAAACCGGCCACCATCAAAAAAGACTGGATTGGGCCAATTATTCGTAAAGCCAAAGACGAAAGCAATTAGGGGGAAATTCACCAAAAGTCATTTCCCCCTAGAATTACTTAATTTCCCACTTTCCCCTTAATGAAACTCGTCATGAGTATCCGTAGCGTTCCCCATAGTTGAAAACAAACTATGGAGTTTCGTTATGTCCTCAGAACACAAACTATCTCTCCGACTTCGCACGGCAGAAGCAGCTGCTTACTGCGCATCCTCGAAATCGACCTTTGAGAAATATCGCCTTACGGGTGAAGGCCCCGCCTACATCAAGATTGGGCGTATCGTGGTTTATGACCGCGACGATCTAGACGCCTGGCTTGCCAGTCACCGGCGTTTATCCACTTCTGAAACGAGTGGCGAGTAATGGGTGGCAGAAATAAATTTAGGCGCCCTAACGCCAAAGGGCGCAACGATCAAGAACAATACCTTGCTATCCCTTATGCGATGGCTCGATCCCCTGCATTTCGTAATCTCGGCGGTGCTGCATTGAAAGTCTGGGTGGAGTTACGATCGCGGTATAATGGAGGCAACAATGGCGACCTGAGCCTATCACTCGATGAAGGTTCAAAGTTGCTATCTATGGGAAAGGCGACAGTGCAACGAGGATTAAATGAGCTCAAAGCGAAGGGCTTTATCAAGATGACCAAACGAGGTCAATGGTATGGCCGCAAAGCAACAACATGGGCAGTGACGGACAGATCATACAAGGGACACTCAGCAACGCAAGATTGGAAGAATTGGAAACCTGACCCACCGAGAAAAACAAAATCGCGGTTTCCCAGCGGATCATATTTGTTCGATGACGAACCCGAATGAGAACCGAAGGGAAAATTCATGATCCATTTCAGAACCCGTCAGGGACTAAAATTAAGCTGGTCTCGGTACTGAAATGGATCACCTATATATACCATGTAGGGGGGCATTAAGCGGGGGAGGGAACAATCAACCCCAGCCAACCAGCCCAACGTCCAGAGAACCTATTATCAAACAATTAGCCAACACCAATTAGCCTATTCCAGGGAGCATGCAGTAGCATCGACTGAGCGAGTGACTGAGGGCTAAGCAAGCTAAGGAAAGCTAATTACACGTAGCGGAGCGGAGTGTAATTAGCGGCTTAGCGTTAGCCCGAAGGAGCGAGTAAAGGAAGGTGCGGATGCAATGCGACCGGCTTTAATTGAATACGACATACTCACAAAAACGATAAGCAGCAAAACAAGGCCCCCTGCCAAAGTAGGCACTTTTAAAAGCCTTAGGGATTGCCGCAAATTCTCGACTTTATTCGGCTTATGATTTGGCTATTTGCTGCAATAGGCAGAATCCTAAACAGCAGCCCAAAAGCGTAAGAACTTGTCACTTAAGATAACAGTGTTGATTTGACTGAACGCAACCAAGACAAAAATAGCACCAACGCCCTAAGAATGCTCAAACCCGATTAGGGACTCAGCCTCGCTTGCGCGTTGGCATGAATCACTTAAAAGCCTGCAAGAGCTAATTCATGTTTCGCTGGATAAACAGAGACTTCTCCAATTCGGCCCATAACTCCTCGTACCTTGCCCTTGTAAATGGGGGGTATTCTTCACTGTAATATGCAGCATGCTGCTTCGCGCTCGCCTTATTGCTTAACCCAACCTTCGCTCTAGTGCGGTTTTTTGTTACCTCATTAATGTTCACAGTAAATACCGTTGTGGTTACGCCTGGCGTATAGTTCCATTGCACCGATGTCCGCCTGTTTAGCTCAGCTACGTAAGCAAGGCCTAACTCCTTATGTTTGTCTGGCGGCAAAAATCCTGTTCCTTCGGCTAATAAATAACCGATTTCCTTATCAAGATTTACTACAGCGATATTTTTTCTGCTAAACGTGTCGATAAACGCTTTAATTAATCTTCCTTTATCAACATCAAAAGAACGCGTGCTCATAGCGAGATTTGTTTGCTGATTTTCCACCCTGTACTCATCCTGTAATACTGACATTTCGTTATTAAACTGCTCGTTCGTGACACAGCCCGCTAATGTCGTCGCGACAAGCATTGAGAAAAAAATCTTTCTTGGATTGTTCATTTAACCCCCTTGCATTTTGTGCGTCCTGCTTATTTTCTTTGGGCAGATTAACGAAACCTCAAAATCGCGAAGTATGATAAGCAAAATCTCTTACACGATTTTGATTATCGAATTTGATAATCACGGTAAGAGTTCTCTGTGATCTTTTTGTTGCCCCGGTCGAAGAGCCGTATCCAGTTCCAAGACCTCCCGCAACACCTCCTCCATAACCTAATATCAAGGCCGAAACTCCGCCCGAACTGGTTGAGTATGCTGTCTCACTTGAGATTTTGTCATAGAGCCAAACCTCTCGTCGCTCTTCGTCCGTTGTCACGATATTGGGTGACCCAAGTGCCCCGGCCACATCGGAAGCAGCCATCCCGACACGTATCTCTTTTTGTACAGTGCCCACTGTGACCTTTTCGCTTTCATCGGGTCTGATTTGATCCCGATGTTCGCTGACGGTCTGACAGCCAATAAGCATGGGCAAGAGTACTGTTAGCGACGCAAAAAGAACGCGCATGAGCCCCCCATAAAACAACGAAATTGCGCTAGACAAATTCCAATTAAAGTTCGCGAAGATATTGAAATAGCGTTTTAAAAACCTCAAGCAGTTTATCTATTGTGCGAGCCGCATATAAAAACTAGCAGCCCTAGATGATCTTTATAATCTAGGTACGGCTCCAGTAAACTGACCGGCTTGGGTAAAAATTCGGAATACCCCCCCTGGGTCAACCATGGAAACGATCTTTTACGCTTAGCCTTCGGCTCTTTGGAATGTTCCAAAGTCATAGGAGGCAATCGCCATGAAGTTATGGAAGGCCTTTACTAACAGCATGCTCAATCTGCTGTCGGTTCTGGACAACTTCACAGAGGGAACTAACGAATTATCCCTGATGTACCGGGAGGCTTGCTACGCAGCACGTCGAGAGCAGGAAATCGAGGCAAAAAGTGATTTCAATCAGATGATCGAGTCCTCAAGCTTGTCTGAAGATGAAATCGCAAAGCTGAGAGCCGTTCAATAACTCATGGGAGCCTTATGGCTCCCAATTTTTTCCTACACATCAAACACAAGAAGACAGAGCCAACCATAAATAGGGTCCAGGAGGCCTAATTTGAATCACGGGGTCGCATGACAGACAAAGTGCCCCCCAACCCCCGCGAGCCACACAATGACTCTCAGTGAGTCTTAAAACGGCCCACAGAGTCATTTGGATAATACAGGCTCCTTTGCTAAGGGGCTTTGCCCCTCGCGCCTACAAGAACCTTCCGTGCCATTCTTACTAACTCAACCGTTGTCGCCATGCTCGCCCTTGCAGGGCTGCGCGTGGCTCGCAGCTTGGATAAACCTTGCTTGAGTCCACGAGAAGGCTCTTTCCGTTGCTAACCCCATTCTCGCCGAAGGGCAGAAGGCCAAACGAAGTTTGACCTTTTGTTCTTTATGTAGACCCCATAATCTTTTTTTACGGGTTTGGCATGAAAACTCTATTTTTTTATGGCAGTCAAAGCGAATACGGAAAGGGGGGGAAATGGGTATTTCAAGCATCATTAACTTATTTTTGGGGTGCGACGCCTACATGCGAGGAAAGCTAAAGGAGGCGGTCAAGTCCTCGCAATGGAAACAAGGTGAAAATCCGGTCGGAATGAAAGTAAATACTGACATGGCCCGGAAATACTTATCCAAACACTCTGACGATATTTTGGGCTCTAGAGACAGCGCAGAGGACATTACATTCATCATGAGGTTGGGAAACACCCACTACAGGTGCGAACTACTCTCGGAACCGCTCAACGAAGTCATTTCGGTTTTATTTGTCCACCGATGAACGGATCAAGGCCTTAGATACGGGAGCATGCTCATAGCGCTCTCACTCACTCGCCCACTTGGCGTGAAGCGCTGGGGGTTCGTGCAAGCCTAAATCTTGTTGTGTGATTGCTATGTGATTGCTGGACGAGCATGCGTCTAGTCAAAATATCTATAACATATTGAAAAATATGGCGCACCCGGCACGATTCGAACGTGCGACCTCTGCCTTCGGAGGGCAGCGCTCTATCCAGCTGAGCTACGGGTGCCTCTGTGGCGCGTCGCGCCATCGCATCGGGGCGGACCATACGCCGAACCCTCGCCTGCTGGCAAGCATTGCGCGCCCCAAAATTCGCGGGCAAACTTCTTGCATGCAAGGGCTTCGGCGCCGCAACCAGGCGCCGGGCCCGCTTGTTCCTTGGGAGGAAAACCGATGACACAGAGCCTCACGTTCCGTACATCCGTCCCGGCCGTTCTGGCCGTGGCCGCCGCCACCGTTGTTGCCGCGCTTTCCGCCGGTCCCGCCCGGGCCGCGGGCGAGGTCAAGATCACCCCGCTCGGCAGTCACGAAGGCGAGTTCTGCCGCTTCGACCGCGCCCTGGTCCTGGAGGATCCGGACGGCACGCGCCTGCTTTACGATCCGGGCCGCACGGTCGCCGGAGGCACGGACCCCCGCCTCGGCAAGGTCGACGCCGTCCTGGTCAGCCACATGCACGGCGACCACGCAGGCGACCGCCATCTGCCCGCCCCCGGGGCCGGCAGCTGCGCCAAGCCCGACGTGTCGGCCAAGGCGACCCCCAACACCAACGCCGCGAATATCGCCATCGCCACGGGTGCCAAGATCGTCACCGGATCGGAAATGCCCAAGTTCTTCGCGGGCAAGCTGAAGGCGCTCGGCGGCGATCCCAAGAAATCCGTTCTGGTGCGCTTCGGCGCCTCGACCCAGGTCGGCGGTGTCACCGTCACCACCGTGCCCGCCGCCCATTCCAACGGCATCGCCGGCGCCATGGTCGACGGCGAACTGGGCAAGATGCTGGATGCGGCGGGGCTGACCGCCTACGCCGGGCCGCCCACGGGCTATGTCCTGACCTTTTCCAACGGCCTGGTCGCCTACCTGTCCGGTGACACGGGCGTGACCGCGGAACAGAAGACCGTGGTCGGCGAACAGTACAAGGCGCAATTGGTGGTCATGAATATCGGCGACACCTTCACCACCGGCCCCATGGAGGCGGCCTATGTCGTCAACGGCCTGATCAAGCCGGCGGCGGTCATCGCGTCGCATGCCAATGAGGTCGGCACCGAGAGCGGCAAGGTCGTCGGCAAGAAGACCCTGACCTTCATGAAGGCGGCCAAGGTGCCGGTGCATATCCCGCTGAGCGGCAAGACCATGTCGTTCGACGGCGCGGGCAAATGCACGGCGGGCTGCTGACCTAGGACGACGCCTGCCTAGGCTGAACGTCGATGCCCGATCCAATAACGTGTAAGCCAACGCTGGGAATCCGGGGGGATTGATCGGCGGCCGTGTAAAAATCGTCGGTTATCGATCATCAGGGCCTCGCCCGGCGCAAGCCTCACCTCGCGGCACCATGGCGACTTCGCGCTCAATAAGTTTTGGAATCCGACCAAAGCGGACTGCAACCGAACGTCCAACTGCCCGGGAACTAGCCAGGGGGCGAAAAAGATCGCATCTCCGTCCACAAACGGGTGGCCATGGCTCGGTCGTGTTTCAGAGATCGTTGGGCAGTCAAGGCACAATCGGCGTAGTTCCCGTTGGTCAGTTGCGGATAACGCGCGGTATGCAGCCAATCCATCAATCAAAAGCGTGGCACCATCCTCTTCGTCCTGAATGTGGCAATGCCAAACAACGGCGTCCGCTTCCGGGTGATCCGTGTGAAACGCGATTTCACCTGGACTGCAAAGGTATGTGTCAATGGAGGGCCTCAGACGAACTTCCGTTTCCAACAGCACTTGGCCGCAATAATCGGCAAAATCCCGACCGCATTTCGGCGAAGAGCCAATTGGAACGATAGCGAACCCCTCATCAGTCGCTAGCGCAAGCATGCCAGCAACGCCCCTGGCAATCGTGCCAACATTTCTCGAGTTGTTGCCCTTTCTGTGGCATCGCCACATAAGGTTCGTCGTATTCCTTTTCCCAGCGTTCCGCCGTGTCAATGAACACAGCCTTCAATTTTGGGAGTTCGCCCTCGCCCTTCCCGAAGCCGCCGTCATGGTCGAGAATTGTCCCGAATAGGCGTTGGCAATCCGCGAAATACGCGGATGGATGCAACATGTGAAGATGCCATATGAAGTCTATATCGCGGGTTGGGGCCTGTGGGAGTCCCTTGTACTTCGCCGCCAGAAGAAGAAAGCGAACATAACGATCAACTGCACGTTCCGCATCTTCTGCCGTCCACCCTTCGGGGCGAGTGTCGGCCCGCTCAAAGGCGCGGATTAAATCGACACTGACAACGGGATGACGGTCTACCAGATGGTTAATTGCCATGTCCATACAGCGTCTCCAACCAAAAAAGATCGACCATACTGATCGCAAATAAAGGATTGATCAGCATCTCATATCCTAAGGAGATAAATTCTTAAGTTGAATACTAAAAGTTTTAGATTGGGGAAGGTTGGTCACCTGCATTATTTCGCCGCTAGAACAGCACATGCCCGCCGGTCGGCGCCGGACGGCAGGGGGGCCCGGGCGTTGTCGATCCAGGCCAGAATGTCGCGCCATACCACCTCGGCGTTGAGGTCGCGCAGCAGCATGTGATAGCCGCCGTCGTAAAGCGCGAAGGTCTGGCGGTCCCGGGCCGCGGCCGGAAGACGGCGGACCATGGTCAGGGTCGGCTGTCCCGGGATGATGTCGTCCTTGCCGCCGTAGAGGATCAGCGCCCGTTCGGAGAACCTTGGCGCGGCGGCCAGCGCCCGGTCCATCAGCCCGACCAGGCCGTGGATGGTTTCCACCCGCGTGCGCTTGATGACCCGCCAGTCGCGGCCCAAGGCGCGCAGCATGTCGATGTTGTCCGACGGCTGAATATTGAGACCCTGGGCCGTCAGGCGAAAGGTCGGGATGGTATGGGCCGTCGCCCACAGCGCCGCCCGCTCGTACCAGGTCATGGCGGCGCGGCCCCAGA
>TARA_R110002073_G_scaffold130468_1_pt1 | contig 14131 bp, 5 predicted proteins | sample TARA_R110002073 | Tara Oceans TARA_R110002073 (sample SAMEA4397174) | marine metagenome | biome: Polar Biome; feature: [DCM] deep chlorophyll maximum layer (ENVO:01000326); material: water (ENVO:00002006), including particulate matter (ENVO:01000060) such as... | depth 40 m
AAATAACGGCGCTTACCGATTTAAGCACAAGCGTAGCAGGTGAAGACTTGTTGCATGTAATTGATGATCCATCTGGAACACCAGTAAACAAGAAGTTGACAGTAGCTAATCTACTTAACTACATACCAACATTCTTGGCGTTCGCACAAGCAGAACAATCACTAACAGGAGCTGGAGCAGCTAATGTTACATCAGCAGTTACAGCATTTACTACAAATACTGATAACTCAGGTAACAACGCAGTTACCTTAGCAGCTGGTACTTCTGGACAACTTAAGATTCTTTACACTAAAGTAGAGACTTCTGGTGGTCAAACAACAGTAGTTACACCTGCAGCTTTCGCTAATGGAACAACATTAACTTTTGATGCAGTTGGAGACGCAGCTGTATTGTATTACAATGGTTCAACTTGGGTTCTAATAGGATCAACAGGTACAGCAATAGCGTAATTATAATATGCCAATCTTTCATGACAGAATAGCCGATCAAGTCGAGGAACTTCTTCCTGAGTTTTATCAGAAAGACGGACCTCGGTTTGTCTCTTTTCTCAAAACTTATTTTGAGTTCTTAGAGAAAGGTCAGCTTGTCTATAAAGAAGCGGCAGATATTGATTACATTGGTTTAGAAGACGGGACAACAGCGGGAGAGGCCTATAACGATTCGAATGAAAGAGGAAATCTTTTACAAGAGTCAGGTACTTACGCTCCGTCTTCTGTTACCTCTGCTAAATTTAATTATGAAATAGACATTGATTCTGGTGGTATTCAAAAGACATCTTTTGAAAAAGATGAATTCGTTGTAGGTTCTACAACAGGAGCCATAGGACGAGTTGATGTTATAGGTAATAGTTCAAACCTTTATATTGAACAATTTTCAGAAGCACAGTTTGATATTAATGAAACTATTGTAGGTAAGACTTCTGGAATGACTGCCAAAGTGGCATCGTTTACAGCTAGTCCATTACAAGCTGCAAACAACTTATTATCATATGCTGATGTAGACAAAACATCCGGAGACTTTCTAGAATACTTTAGACGAGACTTCATGCCCTTTATTGACAGAGATGTTTTAGCTAATAAGAGACTACTACAAAAGCATATACAAGAATTATATCTTTCGAAAGGGTCGAAAGAATCATACGAATTTTTATTCAGAATATTATATGGACTAGAAGCGGAAGTAACATTTCCTGGTGATAATGTAATTAAACCTTCTGAATCAGAATTCTCAGAACCTACAGTCATGAGACTGTTTAGTGATAAAGACTTAACACCATACAAAAGGGGTTTAATTAAAAAATTTACAGGAGCAACAGTTGTTGCATCAGCTTACATTAATGATTCTTCTGGTATCAGTGGTACAAACGATTCTAATAATGCCTATGAACTAGAATTAATATTACCTTTTGTTGGTTCTTTTGAAGTAGGTGATTCAGTAATTTTATCTGATAGAGATGGTTTACGAATAGATGCTGCTGCAACAGTTCGTGGTGTTATGTCAGACATATCTACAACAGAGAGTAGTGTTTATGTTGGTATCGAAGATGGTGTCGCCGGAGATGATGAAGATACTATTAGATTAGAATCAGCTGAAACAATTTACATTATTGCTGAAGGTAGTTCTAGTGATAACATCTTAATGGAAGACGGAGATGAATTAATATTCGAACACGCCTTCGGTGGTCAGTATTATCAAGCACGGCCTATCGGTCTAGAAACGGGAACAGGTGTAGGAGTATTACTAACAGAAGAAGGTGATTCACTACTAGACGAAAATACAGATTTATATCCTCACTATTCAGGTGGACCAGACTCTATAACAATGGGTGGTGGTATCTATACTGAAATGGTATCATCAGGTTCATTGTTTACTGAATCAGATACTTTTAATTATAAATCACCTAAGGGTGGTACAGCAACTCAATCAATTAATGTTATCGGTTCAATCGGTAGAGGTGGTGTAACAGAAATTATTATAGACGATTTGGGTTCAGGATATAGTGTTAATGATCAAGTAGTATTTGTTAATACGGGAACTGAAGGAACTGGTGCAGATGCTTTCATAGAAGTAACAGACGGAAACATAGAATTAGAAACAGCAACAGAACCAGGTATACATGAATTTACAGGTGATGGTTCTAAAACAGTATTCTCAGGTTTAGACAATGCTGGAGTTACATTAGGATTTGACCCAAGAAAAGTACAAGTCTTTGTCGCTGGTACAGAGATAGCTCGAACAACAGGATTTACAACCGACCAATCAGGAACTAAAATAATATTCGCGTCAGCTCCTGCAAACAATGCTGATGTTGATATTATATTAGATAATCGTGGAATATTGTTAGAAGACACATTACGAAATCAAAGATTACAATATGGTGAACTAGTTGAAACATTAGATATTATAGCTAAAGAAGATGATGGTGGTATTAGAAAAATAAGTGTATCACATCCTGGTTCAGAATACAAGACATTACCTAAAGTATTTATGGGTGGTTATATTTACTATGACACATTAACGACAGGTACAAACTTCTCAGTCGGTGAAGTAGTTTCTTCAACAAACAGTAAATCATTGATTGTAGTAAGTCACGATTTAATTAAGAAAAGAATATTAGTTTATAAAAGACCAACCGACGCCGCGGGAGTCCCAACAGGTACAATTACTGGTGGAACTTCTGGTACAGTATTTAGTTTAACACAAACAAATGTAACTGCAGGATCGGGTGCTAAATTATGGGCCTTTAGTGATGATATTGGTTCGATTAAAAAATTAAAAATACAAGATCCTGGACACAAGTTTGAGGACAATGGTATAGGGAACTATGTACAACATTGTATTATTAAAGATGTCTCTGCGTCACTTATAGTAAATACGACAGTTACAGCAGCACTTACAGGTGCAACAGGTGTCATAAGAACAATGAATGGTGATTTAAATCATCTAACTATTCAAGATGTTAAAGGTGTATTTAATGACGGTGATTATGTTACAACTAGTGACAGTAAAAATTTCTTTATAGCTAAAACAAACCCGTGTACAGCGAGAGGTTCTTTGAGTGGTACTTCTAAATTAGATGGAAACTATTTAGATGACAGAGGATTTCCTTCTGTAGATTCAATGAGAATACATGACAGTTCACAATATCAAGATTTTTCATACAAAATTAAAGTCGGTAAAAGTATTAATGACTATAGAAGTTTAATTAAGTCTCTACTATCACCGGCAGGTACAATATTCTTTGGTGAAGTATCAGTTAGAACTAGAGTTGACGGGTCAGCACAAATATATAATGTTAATTTTGATGGTACAAACACAGCTAGATCATTTATACCTACTCTTATCATCGGGTCTAAAATAGACACCGCAGATATTCAATTAGAAGACGGAACATATTCAGGTGAAGATAGTGTATTCAGTTCATTCGAAGGTAGAATACAATTAGAGACAGAAGAAGGGGTATTAACTACAGAAAGATTCTTATCAGTAAGTGCCAATACAGTTAAAGACCAATCATCAGGTCAACCTTATGTTATTGGGACAGATACAGTCGAAGAAACAGACAGAGATTTCTTTAAAAGACAATTAACAGCTGAAGTTACAGCAAAAGGACATAAAGTAACTAAAGAATTAGATATAAGTCCTCATTACAATCAACATAAAATATCATACTCAACATTGAATAATACCCTAGCAGTGGGTACTAGAGTCCGAGGAGCGACCTCTAATGCTTTAGGTATAGTAATGGAACATAATACTACAGGTAAGTATGTTATTGTTCATAGAGATGTTAAAGATTGGGGTCAAGCAGGTTCTCAGTTCGCTGGAGATGAGATAATCAAAAATACGGCTCTAAGTACTACTTACTTCACAGCTACATCAATCGATCTACATCATGTAATAGAAAATATTGTCTCCAATTCGTCACAATCAACAGCTATTACACCAGATACAACACTACTAGCTAGTAATCAAAAAACAAACGCTGAAGGTGGTGGAGAAACACCAGCTTCTTACATCTCCGGATTTACAGGTAGAGGTAGAATACTTACTGCAAACGATCCTAACGAAACATACGATTCAGAGATGAGACAAAGAAAAGTTAATATAGTCTCATCACCAATATTTACACAATCGGCTACACAAAGAGGTAGAACATACTCAGCTGGTGTGAAACAAACAAGAACATTAAATACACAATCATCTAGAACATTAGGTACTAATACTAAAGTTACTAACTTGACTGGTACAGCTTTACGAATAGATTCATCATTTAATACTACAACACTTGCTGGTGTAAGTTTCGGACATAGACCAGCTGGACAAAAATTGTTTGAATCAACTAATTTCCTTTCAGAAAGAATAGTAACAGAGAATCAAGAACCTCTAATATTCGAACCTGATAACGGTAATATTTTGGGTGAAGATTTCACTCAAGGTGGTATAATCTTATTAGAAGATGGTCAACAAGTCCTTTGGGAAGATGATACTATCAATGATGAAACAAAATATTTTGTAAGTGAAGAATCAACACAAGTTGGTTCATTTAATTTACTTGATGAAACTGGTAGTAGACTAATTGATGAAACAGATAGTCTACCACTAATTAAAGAAGATGCATTGATGATAGGTCAGAAAAATTCAGAACATTCTGGTCCTACTATTGGTGATCTATCGGATATGATGTTTACTGAAAATTACAGTATGATGAATAAAATTCAACTGAACGGTGGTACTGGTATCAGTTCAGGTGATGATCTTCTTCTAGAAACAGGAGAACATTGTTTACAAGAATCTCCTTCAGAAGGTATTCGTATTAGTGATATAAGTACAATATATGATAACAAATTTGTATCAAATATAGAACGAGAATTAGACCGAAGAACAAGTTTAACTTACTCAGCGGTAATTCAAAGTGGATAAGTGATATAAATAACTATAACAAACAATTATTAATTTAAAGGGTAATAACAATGGCAGCAATTATAACTGAAAAATTTCGTCTAAACAACGCGAAACAGTTTATCGAAGACATAACTCAGAGTTCCTCTGTAGCTTATTCGTTCATCGGTAGAGGACATTCGTGGACAGACGATGCAACACCGCCAACACCTGTAGACAGTCCAAATGATGAGTTCGATGCTTATCGTAATATGGTGGCGATGAAGAAGATTTCAACTTCTGATATTTCACATGCGATTGTTAGACGGGATTGGACAAGCGGAACAACCTATGACGAATATCGTCACAACTATTCATCAGCAAACACAGCGAACAGTGGAGCAACTACTTTGTATTCTTCATTATTCTATGTTGTAACAGATGATTACAATGTATACAAGTGTTTAAATAATGATGGTAATACAGCATCAACAGTAAAACCTGATCATACAACACTTTCAACACCAACAGAGTCAGATGGATATCAATGGAAATTCATGTATTCAATCTCAGCTAGTGATGTAATTAAATTTGTCACAAATGATTTTGTACCAGTAAAAACACTTGGTGCTAAACTAGCAGTAGCTGGTGGAGTAGACACAGGTTCTCAAGACGGTAGATTGGGTGACGCGGCAACAGACGACGGTTCAGCTCAATGGGATGTTGAGAATGGAGCAGTAGACGGTGCTCTTCAAAGAGTAAGAATTAAAGCAGCCGGTTCTGGTTACACTAATGCGACAACAGCTAACATAACTATTCGTGGTGACGGATCAGGTGGAGTAGCGACAGTTGTAACTTCAGGAGCAGCCGTAACAGGAGTAACAATTACTACAGCAGGTTCAGGATATACGACAGCGTTTATTGCTAATGAGGATTTACCAGGTAATGATGACGCTGATCAAGCAGCTGACGGTACAAACGCATCAGCGAATATTGAATTCGTCATTCAACCAAAGAACGGACATGGTGCTGATCCAGTTGAAGAACTTGGTGGTAACTATATCATTCTAAACTCAAGACTTGAGTATTCAGAAGGTAGTGGTGACTTCCCAACAGACAATGATTTCAGACAAATTGGTGTAGTTGTTAATCCAACAGATCAAGGTGGTAATACACTTTGTTCAGCTACAACAAGAACAGCTTATAAGAAAATGGAATTCGTTTCATCTGGTTTTTCAGCTCCAACAGTAGACACAGTTATTCGTAATGCAGCTACAGAAGCAGTTGGAACAGCAGTAGGTATCGTAGTATCAGTTGATACAACAAATAGAATTATTTCATACTTACCATATCCTAATGAATCAGGTAATTTTGTAGCGTTCGCTAATGGTAATACTGTTTACTCAGCATCAAGCACTAATCACGGTACATTGAAAGCATCATCAGCTCTTACAGCTGAAGAAGTAGAAAGACATTCAGGAGACATAATTTATTTAGAAAATAGACAAGCTGTTTCTAGAGCGTCAGACCAGATTGAAGATATTAAACTTATAGTAGAAATGTAAGGAAACATAAATGGCACAGAATACAGATTTAAATGTATCGCCTTATTATGATGATTATGATGAAACTAAGAATTTTCATAGAATTCTTTTTCGTCCATCTAATGCGATACAAGCAAGAGAACTAACTCAACTACAGAGTATATTACAGAACCAGGTTGAAAAATTTGGTAATCATATATTTGATGAGGGTGCTCTTGTTATGGGTGGTACTGTTACAGTAAATACATTGTATGAAGCTGTTAAAGTTAATGCAGCTAATCCAAATGGTTTAGGTACAACTACTTCAGAAACTTATCGAACAGCATCTGTTGGAAAATATTTCCAAGGTCAAACTTCTGGTGTCGTTGCTAAAGTTATTAACTCAGTAGCTGCCACGACAGGTGGTGACCCTCTAACTCTTTATGTCACTTATGTAAAAGCTAATGCTGATTCATCTACAACAACTTATTCTAAATTCTTAGACAATGAAGAACTTCAAGAAGTTACTTTAGCGGCTAACGGTTCATACTCAGACGCATCAAACAATAACGAATTTAAAACTATTTTACCTAGTGTCGTAGCAGGACATACTTCTGCTACATCAACAGGATCTGCCGCAACAGTAAGAGGTGGGGTATTTTATACAAGAGGTTTCTTTGTCCGATGTGATGAACAAACAATTTTATTAGACAAATATACAAACACACCTACTTATAGAATAGGGTTACAAATTACAGAAAGTCTTCAATCATCTACAGACGATACAAGTCTACTAGATAATGCAGCAGGAACTTCTAATGAGAATGCTCCCGGAGCCAATCGTTTAAAAATTGCGTTAACATTAATTAATAAAACAATTACTGGTACTCAAGACATTGATAATTTCATTGAGTTATCAAGAGTTGAAGAAGGTATTATAACTAAACAAACAGCAATCACTGCTTATAATACTTTAGAAAGAACATTAGCTAGAAGAACTTTTGACGAGAGTGGTGATTACATAGTAAAACCATTTAATGTAGAGTTAAGAGAACATTTTAATAATACACTAAACAATGGTGTGTATCTATCTAGTAATACTTCAATACCTGGTGACAAAACAAAACTTGTTGCAACAGTTTCACCCGGTAAAGGATATGTCAAAGGATTCGAAGTTGACAAACAATCACAAAGTTTAATAACATTAAACAAAGCACGAACAACTTTTGACTCTGGAGCATTAGCAGTACCATTTGAAATCGGTAACTTTTATAATGTGAATACTGTCTTTGGTCAAGCTGAGTTCGGTACAACTGGTTCAACTACAACACCTTTTGGTTTGATATCTCTAAGAGATACAGTAAAATCTGCAGTTGAAGGTGGTAACGGTACAGAAATAGGTCAAGCAAGAGTAAGATTTTTTAATTGTATTACACCGACAACAGCTAGTGGTGGTCACTCGGATGCATCATTGTTTAGAATACATTTATTTGATATTCGTATGTATACAGAACTTACAACAGCGAATACAAACTATCAATTAACTGCGGGTCAAAGAATTCAAGGTACAAATTCAGGTGCTAAAGGTACTGTTGCCGTTTCAGCTGCAGCTAATGCTACTCAAATTATGTTAATAGATGTGGAAGGTGTATTTAATACTTCTGATACAATTAGACTAGAACATGCTATTAGTGTATCAGCAGGTAAAGCTGTAACAAAAATAGTCAATCATGCTACAGATGATGTTCGACAAGTTTATCAAACTCCAAGAGTAAGTGGTTCAGCTGTTTTCGCAGCAAATACAGTAACAACAGACAGTCAATTTGTATTGACAGGAACATTTACAGGTAATGGTAGTGATCCGACACAAACAGGTGTTAATACTAAATTTACTCAAGAATTAAAAAAAGGAGATATAATTGTAGCTCCTTCAGGTACAACAAAAATCGTGGGTACAGTTACAAATGATACCTCGATAGAATTAGTAGATGTCGCTGGTTCAGCAGCTAATGGTGTAGCGGAGAATGGTAAGTATATTAGACAGAGAGCTAAATTACATGATCAGGAAAAAACATTATCAGTAATGCCGACACCAAAGAATTTTGTTTCTTCTGTTACCCCTAACAATGTTGTAATACGAAAACAATCATCAACAGTTAACTTATCAAGTGGTGCGGGTACAATCTCAGGTACTAGTGGTGAGACATTAGTTGCAGAAGATCCGAATGATTATATCATTTCAATATCAGAAGCTGAAGGTACTGAATCAGACCCAGAAGACAATAATGAAGGTGTGGTTTTAGACATAGCAGGAGCAGGTGGTACACCAGCCAACTTTGTACAAATCAGTTCATCATCAGGTGGTGCGATATCAATAGCTGGTGCTAATAATAGTAAACTCGGTGCTTCTGCTACAGATATATTAAAAGTTATCTTTGCTACTACTAAAGATGTATCAGGTGCAAATTCAACTAAAACAATGAAAAGATCAAGAGGTGTTAATGTAACATCAACTGCTTCAACTAATGCAGGAGCATCAGCTTCTGGAGAAGTATACGGTACAAATATTAATGATGAAAGAATAACATTGGGTGTACCAGATGTATACGCAGTAAGAGCTGTATTTGAATCAAATGATACAACAGTTCCTTTACCTCCTAAATTAACAGTAGCGTCAGGTTTTGCTAATGCGAGTCCTGGAGATAGAATTACAGGTTCAGTCTCTGGTGCTGTAGGAAAAATTATTCAAGTACCTAATAGTACTACTATATATTTCTATTATGTTTCGAAAGCATTATTCACCACAGACGATATAATTACAAATGAATCTTCAACAAACACATCTACAAATAGTAGAGCATGTACAGCTGTTACATTAGACTCAAAAGATATTACAGGTAACTGGTTATTAGACGATGGTCAACGAGATGGATATTATGGACTTGCTTCTATTATTAGAAAGAAAGGAGTACCTGTACCAACAAAACAACTATTAGTTATCTTTGATTATTTTACAGCAGACGCAGGTAATTTCTTTACAGTTAATTCATACGGTGATTTAGAGTATGAAAACATACCTACTTATATACCAAATATAACAGACCCAAATGGTCTAGAACAAGATGGTGTAGTAGAATTATCTGATGCAGTAGATTTCAGATCATACATAAAACAATTATGTGATCCGTCTGGTGTGTTAGACCCAACAAATGCAACGAATGTTTCTAGTATAGCAGAACAACCATTCGGAATGGCTTCAGAAACTTTTATAGGATCAACTGCAGTCTTTGATCTACCTAAGTCAGGTCAAGCTTTAACAACATCTGCAATGGAACATTATCTACCAAGAATAGATAAAATATCATTAAGTTCAGATGGTGACTTTATAGTATCTCAAGGACAACCTGCAGACGAACCTTCAGCTCCTACAACACCAAGTAATTCAATTTTATTACACACTGCATATCTGCCTGCCTACACAGCAGATTTATCTAAGATAAGTATTCAGTCTCAAGATCATAAAAGATTTACAATGAAAGACATTGGTAGAATACAAGGTCGAGTCAAAAACTTAGAAAGAGTCACATCATTAAACGCGTTAGAACAAGAAACAAGTTTATCACAAATACAAGACGCTGATGGACTAGATAGATTTAAATCAGGTTTCGTAACAGACAACTTTAGAGGACATAAGACAGGAGATGTAACTCACCCAGATTATAAAATAGCTGTAGACAGAACAACTGGTACATTAAGACCTCAGCATAATTCTAAATTTGCAGAAGTTTCATTAGTTACTGGTTCTTCATCAGGTTATCAACAGACTGGTGATATGATTACATTACCATATACAGAAGAAGCTTATGTATCTATAGATAAAGCATCAACTACAGAATTTGTTAATCCTTATGATGTTGTATTATTCAATGGTACAGTAGAACTAAGTCCTTCAAGAGATTTATGGTTTGATACACAAAGATTACCAGCAGTCAGAAGATCAGTCGAAGGTGATTTTGATACTGTATTAGCAGGTGTAAGCAACTCATTAGGAACTATTTGGAATAATTGGCAGTCTGATTGGTTAGGTGAACCAGTTACAACTGTAGAAGAACCAACAAATAGAACAGTAACTTCACCGACACCAAGAACTGTAAGCAGAGCAGCTACAACATCAGGAACACCTGCTAGACGAGCAAACAGCTTTGGTCAGAGATTCGAATTAAGGTAAAACTATGAACGGACCATTTAATATAAACTTAAGGAACATTGTTAATACTAATAATGTTGCACGATCAATTCGTTCTGGTGTTACTACTTCAGTAGTAGAAGAATTTTCTGAAAGTAGAGCTGATAGAATAGTCTCTACAAACATGGCTCAAGCAATGAGAGCAAGAGACATTACTGTTACAGGATCAAATTTTAAACCCAACACACCTTATTTTGCTTTCTTCGACGGTATAAATGTTAATGCTCACATGACACCTTCATCATCCACCTACGGTATGGGTGGAGCTACAACAAAAGGAACAGCATTAAGATCAGATAATCTAGGTGCTATATCAGCAGTATTTTCAATTCCTAATACAGACGAGTTGAGTTTTAGTACAGGAACAAAAACATTAAAAATTACATCAGATTCAACAGGAGCAGCATCTTTATCAGAAGGTCAAGCTCAATATGCTGCGAATGGTGAAATACGAGTTATACAAGAAGAAATTACTTCTACTAGAAATGGTAGAATAGTTGTTGATGAAGTATCTGATACAAGACAACAAGTAAGATGGGTTGATCCATTAGCTCAATCATTTTTAGTAGACAAGAAAGGTGGTATATTTGTTTCTTCTGTAGAAGCATACTTCGGAGCAAAAGATACAGCTTTACCAGTCACCATACAAATTAGACACATGGAAAATGGATTTCCAACTCAGAAGATAGTACCATTTGGTGAAAAAACTTTATCACCAGCTTCAGTTAATACATCAGCAGATGCATCCACATCAACCAAATTCACATTTCCTTCACCTGTATATTTAGAATCAGGTAGAGAATATTGTGCTGTCGTTATGACAAACTCAAATGTTTATACTTGTTGGGTTTCAGAGATGGGACAAAAAGACATAGCTACAAACGATTTCATTGATCAACAACCATATGCAGGTACATTATTTAAATCACAAAATAATTCAACTTGGACTGCTGATCAAATGAAAGATTTGAAAGTAAAAATTAATAGATGTAAATTTACAACAGGAACAGCAGCCAATGTAGTATTTGAAAATGATTCTTATGGTGTAGAAGAATTACAAATAAACCCAATCGAAACAATAACTGGGACTAAATGTTTTAGAGTTCATCATTATTCACACGGTAACTATGATGAAAAATTATCAAACATTACTATAGCAGGTGTCATTGGAGATAGAACAGGTTCTGTATTAAGATTTACAGACGATACAATAGAGTCAACTTCTGGTGATGATGCTACAGATAATACTCTTACAGGAATTGTAGGTTCTGGTGGAACAGGAACAGGTATCATAGCATCATTAACAACAGTAGGAGATGATTCAACAGTCATTGTTATTACTGATCCGGGACGAGGGTATACTGTAGGTGATGATATAACATTCGCGAAGAATAGTAAAAACTTTGTTTTTGATGTAGCAGAAGTGGGTGATACTCTAGGTGGTATCCCAGTCGCTTATATCAACAGAACTCATACTGCAGGAACTTCTGATGCCAAGACAACAAATGGTACAGCTAAAATTTTAGCAGATATAGATTCATATTTAATCACTATACCAGATTCAGTATGGGCAGCTAGATCAAACAACTCCGGTATTAATTATCAATCAGCTATAGAAAGTGTAATAGGTGGTGGTGAGAATGTAACAGCTACAGGTAATATTTACTATGATACTTTACATACAACTATACCTAGTATTGAATTACCTAATACATCAATTACAACAAGTTTCTTAGGTACAAGTGCTACTCAACCAGTAGTATTAACATCACCTACAGCATCATTTACTAAAGATAGTGTTTCAAATACTATTACATTAAACGATAATAATAGTTTGACAACATCTAAAATTATAGCTTCAAGTATTAATGAAACAAATGAGATGCAGGGTAATAAAAGTTTTGCATTAACAGCTTCACTATCTTCAACTCAAGATAATGTTTCACCAGTACTAGATGTAGATTCGATAGGTGTAATCGGTGTTCAAAACAGAATCAATAATGTAGACGCAATTACAGATGTTTCACAAGCAGCAGAAGATAATTTTGCTAGTGGTACAAACGAAGTAACATCAGCTTTTGTAACTTCAAATGAACCACAAGGTGATAGTAACGCAGCGGTTTATATTACTAAAAGAGTACAACTAGCTAATCAAGCTAACTCTATTCATGTCATGTTTGATGGATATAGGTCTTTCGATTCATTAGGAACTTCTTCTGATATTAGAATATACTATAAGACATTAGGTTCAGACACAAATATACAATTTAATGATGTTGGTTGGAAAGAAGCAACAATAAAATCTGCAGTCCCAGCTGACGCATCAGACTTTAGAGAATATGTTTATGAAGTAGAAAGTTTACCAGATTTCTCTACATTCTCTATTAAAATAGTTTTACAATCAGACAACAGTGCTAATGTTCCTCTTGTTGAGAATTTTAGAGCAATCGCATTGAGTACATAATGAGTCATATCAAAGTAGAAGGTAGTCAAAATTTATATAGAGATGAAGATTCATCTGCTATAATTAATACAGACACTACTGCTTTGAGTAGAGCTAAATTATTAAAGAGTAGAATATCATCTCAAGATAGAGAGATAAATACACTTAAAGAAGAAATAAACGAGATGAAAGACATCTTACTACAGATTAATGAGAGATTAAAATGGCAAGAACAGTAGATACAAGTTCAACTTTTGAGAACTGGAGACAGAACTATAACGATCTAGCAACAGATGTTGGTCCTTTAGGTAATTTAACAACAGGTGATAAGACTAGTCTTGTCTCAGCTGTTAACTTCATCATGGATCAATATTTCTTTTTTCAAGACTTCGATTTTGATGGGTCAGATGGTGCTACTTCAAATACAGTTTTCTCAGGCAATGATAACAATGGTAACACTTTAGGATACTCAGCCGGTAAAGTATTAGTATACAAAAATGGACTATTACTTAGAAGTGGTACAGACTATACAGCAACAAATGGTACCTCAGTAACCTTAGGTTCATCAGCAAACAATGGTGATGTAATTCGTATCTCGGCCTTTACAGGTTCTTACGAGAATGTAGGATCAGGTGCATCTACATCAGGTAATGATCAGTTTTTACTAGCTGGTGGCGTACTACATAATAGAAATACTGGTGGTATAATACTGAATGGTGATAACTCTATCACTACATCTCCAGATGTTGCAGGTACAATTCAACTAGCTGGTGACACTCATGCTGTTGGAGATATATCTATTAAGTCTCTCAGTAGTACAAGAAACGAATTAAGATTATTTGATAATGATAACTCACATTATGTAGCACTCAAATCAGGTGCAACAGTTAGTAGTAATTTAACATTTACATTACCAACTGCTGACGGGTCGAGTGGACAATTTTTAAAGACAGACGGTAGTGGTAATTTCTCATTCGGGACAGTATCAGCAACAGCACCAGACATTACAATATCAGCTAATAACTCAGCTAACGAAAC
>TARA_R110002073_G_scaffold2363_3_pt1 | contig 14131 bp, 14 predicted proteins | sample TARA_R110002073 | Tara Oceans TARA_R110002073 (sample SAMEA4397174) | marine metagenome | biome: Polar Biome; feature: [DCM] deep chlorophyll maximum layer (ENVO:01000326); material: water (ENVO:00002006), including particulate matter (ENVO:01000060) such as... | depth 40 m
TGAGATTGAAACCATTGACTACATTGTCGATGTGTTAGGTAAGTACGAAGCTATCTCATACTGCCACGGCAATGTAATTAAATATACTGGCTCTCGCCTTTGGGCAAAGAACTACCCTATCCAAGATGCAGAGAAAGCACAGTGGTACTTAAACAAAATGATTGAACTAATGAAAGAGACTAAAGGAGTTAACTGGTAATGACGGAACTAACCCAAGATTACATCAGCGGTATGTTTGAAGGCTTTGACTACTACCAATCAAAGTGTAGTGAGACAGCTATCTTCCCTGAAGACTTAGCCATAGAGTATCTAACTCTTGGCCTTATGTCTGAGGCAGGTGAAGTGGCGGGTAAGATTAAGAAAAAGATTAGGGACGGTGAGTTACCAAACCACCGCCAACAAGTAAGCGATGAGTTGGGTGATGTGTTCTGGTACTTAGCAATGCTTGCAGATCGTATGGGTCTTAACCTCAGCGATATAGCTTTTGATAATATCATTAAACTATCTAATCGTAAGGTAGCAGGAACCTTAGCAGGTTCAGGTGATAACCGATGAGTGATGACGGGTTAGGAACACCACCTCGTTATGTGAAAGAAGACAAGTGTAGAGATTGTTACGGCACAGGTTTATATGGTTACGAGCCTCAAGGTGATGGTTTATATAAGGCTGCAAAACCGTGTCCAGTTTGTATGGGGGTAGGTACGAATGGCTAGTTCTAATAAACACAGGTGTCAACACTGTGAGAAAAAATTTAAAGAGGTGCATAAAATTGAAGACATACATGTATGTTGGAGTTGTTTTAAAAGCCTATGCGAAAAATTTAGAGGAAAGTGGGAAGAATGATGGATTCATATCAGCAGTATATACACAAGTCACGTTACGCACGATGGCGAGAAGATGATAATCGTCGTGAGACGTGGGACGAAACAGTAAGACGTTACACAGACTTTTGGGTGGCTCGTGGTCAGATTGATGATCTAATGGCTGACAAATTATACAAAGCTATTTACAACTTAGAAGTGATGCCATCAATGCGTTGCTTAATGACAGCAGGTAAAGCATTAGACCGTGATAACATGGCAGGCTTTAACTGTTCGTATGTTGCAGTAGATAACATGAGAGTGTTCGATGAGATTCTTTACGTGCTTATGTGTGGCACAGGTGTAGGCTTCTCAGTAGAACGTCAATCAGTAAATAAATTGCCAGAAGTGGCGGAGGAATTCCATGAAACAGATACTACAATCATTGTCAAAGATTCTAAAATCGGCTGGGCTAAAGCTTTCCGTGAACTGGTTACGCTTTTGTATTCAGGTCAAATACCTACTTGGGATGTGTCAGGCTTACGTGCAAAAGGTGAGAGACTCAGAACATTTGGTGGTAGGTCTAGTGGGCCTGACCCTCTTGTTAAGCTTTTTAATTTTACAATTAGCACTTTCAAAAATTCTGCTGGTAGAAAGCTAACGAGTCTTGAGTGCCATGATATTGTATGTAAAGTTGCAGAGATTGTTGTGGTGGGTGGTGTGCGTAGGTCTGCGCTTATTAGCTTGTCTAATCTTTCTGATGATCGGATGCGCCATGCTAAGTCAGGTAATTGGTGGGAGTCTGATACGCAGAGGGCGCTTGCTAATAACTCGGCTGTGTACGAAGGTCGCCCAGACTTTGAAACCTTCTTAGAAGAATGGACAGCAATGTATAAGTCTAAGGCTGGTGAGCGTGGTATCTTCTCACGTACTGCCGCTAAGAAGCAATCAGCTAGGCATGGGCGTAGAGATATTGAGCATGACTTCGGCACTAACCCTTGTTCAGAAATCATCCTACGCTCTGCACAGGTTTGTAATTTGTCTGAAATCGTTATCCGTAGTACCGATTCAATGGAAGATTTAACCCGTAAGGTTGAGCTTGCTACGATTCTAGGCACTCTACAATCTTCTTTAACAGACTTCCGCTACGTGCGTAAGATCTGGCAGAAGAACACACAGGAAGAATCCTTACTAGGTGTGAGTATGACTGGCATCATGGATCACCCAGTAATGTCAGGACGACAAGACTCAGGTACATGGTTTGATCATCCTAACCTGCCCATCCTGCCTGAGATACTGGAGAAGCTTAAAGGTGTAGCGGTTGCTACTAATAAGAAGTGGGCTGAGCGTTTAGGTTTAAACCAATCTACGGCTATTACCGCCGTGAAACCTTCAGGTACTGTATCGCAGTTAGTAGACAGCGCCTCAGGTATACACGCTAGGTTCTCTGCTCAGTACATACGAACAGTACGTAGTGACGGGAAAGACCCCATCTCAGAGTTCCTCAAGGACGCTGGAGTGCCTTGGGAGAAGGACGTGATGAATGAGGATAACTATGTGTTCTCGTTCCCCATAAAGGCTCCTGCTGGCTCTACGAGCGTTGATGACCTTAACGTACAAGAACAGCTAGACTTATGGGAAGTTTATCAGAACCATTGGTGTGAGCATAAGCCTAGTGTAACTATCTACTACTCGGATGAAGAGTTCCTAGCAGCAGGTCAATGGTTGTGGGACAGGCTGGACACTTGTTCAGGTATCAGCTTCCTGCCTCGTACAGATCATGTGTACCAGCAGGCTCCGTACACCGCCATCACTGAAGAGGCTTATGACGAAGCCTTAGCTAAGATGCCTGACGAGATTGTGTGGGATGACTTAGGTAAGTTTGAGACAGAAGACACAACCACAGGGACTCAAGAGCTAGCATGTGTAGCAGGGCAGTGTGAGATATGACCAAGACTAAGAAGGCTAAGATACGTTCGTTTGTTAAAGACCACAGAGATGCGTTTGAAATGTTTGCATGGTTCTGGGGAGCTAACACATTGATGGCTGTATTCTTTATCATTGTGTACAAATCAATGATGGGAAGCTGCGCCGTTTGGTGAGTAAGGTTAAAGCGATAGTGGTATTGGAGGTGGTAACCTGCCTCCATATCATTGCTAACGTCTGGTTACACCTCCCTCCTAACATGTTGTTTCATCAGTAGATTCCCGAAAGTCCCCATATAGAGAGATAACCTATGAAAATAGAACCAGTTATAACTAAGATTTTATTAGAAAAATTTGAGGGTTTATTCCCTAACAGATTACCAACCCACAGAGGTGTTACTGCTGAGCAGTTAGCATTCCTCCAAGGCCAACAATCCGTCATTACTCGTATTAAGTTCTTATACGAAGACGATAACCCAGAAGAGAATTAATTATGTGCATGTCAAGCCCGAAGATGCCGCCACCACCTAAACCACCAGCTTCGCCACCACCTCCTCCAGAGAAGCCACCTGAAGCTCTTGAAGATGCTGTGGCTTCTACCGCAACGGCACTTAGAAAGAAAAAGAAAGGCTCTAAAGCCAAGCTAGGCCGTGGTTCTACAGGTGTACAAACGGCTGGTAAAGCAACGTCTGGCTTAGGTATTAACGCTTAATAAACCAAGGAACATCCCCGTATGGAATATACAAACGATCAAGGTATTCAAAAAGAATACGAAAGTATGTCGGCTGATCGTGATGCGTTTCTTTCAAGAGCACGAGCTTGTGCGGAAATAACCATCCCCACTCTTATGCCCCAAGAAGGGCATACAGGCTCTAGCGTCTACAATACTCCTTTTCAATCAGTAGGGGCTAGAGGTGTTAACAACCTCGCTTCTAAACTGTTGATGGCTTTACTACCTCCCAATAGTCCTTTCTTTCGTTTAACGATTGATGACTATGATTTAGTAGAGCTAGGCGGGGATGCGCGTGGTAAGGCTGAAGAAGCCCTGTCGCGCATTGAGCGTAGTGCTGTACAAGAGGTAGAGTCCAAAGCTATCCGTGTACCTACTTTTGAAGTATTGAAACAACTCATAGTTAGTGGTAACTGCCTAGCTTACATGCCCCCCTCTGAAGGTGGTATGAAAGTGTTTAGGTTAGACCGCTACGTAGTACGTCGTGACACAATGGGTAACCTACTTAAGATTATAGTTAAAGAAACTATAGCTTATGAAGCGTTGCCTAACATAGTCAAAGAAGCTTTAGCTGAGATGCCCGAAACGGCTCAAGATATATCAGCTAAGAAAGAGTGTGACTTATACACATGTATCCGAAAGGATGGCAAAACCTTTAAGGTACACCAAGAAGTTAAAGGGGTAACAATCCCTAAGTCTCAAGGTACTTACCCTGAAGATAGACTACCGTGGTTAGCCCTCCGTATGATTAACATCGACGGTGAGGATTACGGTCGGTCTTACGTTGAAGAATACATAGGTGACTTAAAGTCCCTAGAAGCTTTGACACGAGCTATCGTAGAAGGCAGCGCAGCCAGTGCTAAACTTTTATTCTTAGTACGTCCTAACGGCACTACTAAAATAAGAAGCATAGCTGACAGTCCTAGTGGAGCCATTATTTCAGGTGACGCTCAAGATGTAACAACCCTTCAGGCTAACAAGTTTAACGACTTCAGAGTCGCCCAAGAAACTATGGGAAAAATCACAGAGCGTTTGTCGTTCGCCTTCCTACTTAACAGTTCCGTACAGCGTCAAGCTGAGCGTGTAACGGCTGAGGAAGTTAGGTTCATGGCTCAAGAATTAGAGACTTCTTTAGGTGGTCTTTACTCTGTACTATCACAAGAATTCCAGCTCCCTCTTGTTAAGATACTCTTAGCTAAACTAGAGAAATTAGGTAAGATGCCTAAGTTCCCTAAGGACACGTTAAAGCCACAGATCGTTACTGGCTTAGAAGCGTTAGGTCGAGGACAGGATCTTAATAAACTACAATCATTTTTGACCATGTTACAACCATTAGGGCCAGACGTAATTAAGAAAGAGTTAAACTTAGATGACTACATCGATAGACTAGGTGCGTCGTTAGGTATTGACACTCAAGGTTTAATTAAGTCTCCAGAACAGAAGCAACAGGAAGCACAAGCACAGCAGCAACAGATGCAGCAAATGCAAATGATGCAACTAGCTGAAAAAGGTGTGGCTCCAGTAGCTAAAGGCGCAATGGAAAACATGGCACAACAACCGCCACAGGAAGAAGATAACAATGGCTAAAGAAAATGCAAGAGCTGGTAAGGCCAATACAAATACTGGCGCTGGTGAAGTTAAGAAATTAACTAAAGCTCAAATCAAAAAGTATGAAAAGACAGCACAAGGTAAGGAGACCAAAACTGCCGCTAAGAAAGCCACTGCTGCTGCTACTAAGGAAACAAAAGTAGAAGCTAAGGCTGACAAAAAGTATGCTGGTAAAGACAATTCTAAGGGTGATAAACCTGAAGCTAAGAAACCTGCCGCTAAGAAACCTGCTGCTAAGAAAGTTAAGAAACCTGCTGTTAAGAAACCTGCTGCTAAGAAAGTTAAGAAACCAGCGGCTAAGAAACCAGCGGCTAAAGTACAAACAGGTACGGCTCCTGCACCAACCACTACTGACCCTAAGGTAGTTAAAGGCAAAGCAGCGGTAGAGGCTAACAAAGCTAAAACAGAAGCTAAACCAGAAGCTAAACCCAAGGCTAAAACTAAGGCTGTTAAAACTCCAGCACAGCGTGGTGTAGCAGCAGCTAAGAAACAGAGAGCTACGGCTAAAGCTAAAGCTACTAAGGCAGCTAAGAAGCTTGCTAAGAACTCTACTAAAGCAGCTAAGATGGCTAAGTATGGTGGGTATGCTTTACGTGCAGCACGAGTAGGGACTCCTATAGGCTTAGCTTCGCTTGCGGCTGAGGGTCTTTACCGAGGTGGTAAGTACTTAAAGAATAAGTCTGACAAGGCTAAGGCTACCAAAGCTAGTAATGACATTGCTGTCAAAGAAGGTCGTGGTAAGTATGTGACTGAAACTACTGGCAGTGGCCGTAACAAGAAAAGCGTTAAGGTGTTTAAGCCTGTTAATAAACAATCACAGGGTAAAGGTGATGGCTCAATGTTAGCTCGTAAGAGTTATAAGAAGCCCGTAGCTAAACCTACAGCTAAACCTGTAGCTAAACCTGTAGCTAAACCTGTAGCAACCCCTACACCAACAAAAACAACTACCGTTAAAAAGAGTAGATTTGGTGCAGGTAATGATAAGACGATTTCCCGTAAAGGTAAGAAGCTAGCTAATGTATCTAAAGAACAGTTGAAAGCCTCAGGCTTAAGCTTAAATAAATACATGAATCAGTGGAACAAATCTGGTAAACGTCCGTAACATTAAACTAAAGAGACTATTATAATGAGCACAGATACTATTAACACAGTTGAACCACAAGAGGAAGCACAAGACTACTCTCAAGCTATGATCGAAAAAGGGGAACAGTTAGAAAAAAATAACAACCCTGATCTGCAAGAGCGTCCTGACTGGCTACCTGAAAAGTTTAACAGTGCAGAAGATATGGCTGAGGCTTACGCTAACTTAGAGAATAAGTTGGGTAGCCCAGAGGAAGAAGAAGAATACGAAATGCCATCCGAAGAGGATGAGTATGGTGATGAAGAAGAAGAAGTCGAGTACGACGAAAACACGCAAGCCGATGACGTACAAGAAGCCGTAGAGGATGCTGGCATTGACTTTGATATTCTTCAGAACGAGTATAATGAACTAGGTGGTCTATCTCAGGAGGCGTATGAAGCTTTAGAGGAGGCTGGCTTTTCACAAGACTTAGTAGATACATGGATTTCAGGGCAAGAAGCCCTAGCCAGTAACTACTCAGATGCCGTCGTAGAAAGTGTAGGCGGTGTAGAGGCTTATGGTGAGATGATCGAGTGGGGCGCAGACAATTTAGAACCGTCTGAGATAGCCGCTTATGATCGAGCTGTAAACTCAGGAGACGTTGGTATGGCAAAGTTGGCTGTAGATGGATTAGCCAATCGCTATCAAGCTGCTGAAGGGGTAGAACCTTCTTTCTTAGATGGAAGGACTGCAACTACAACAGGCGGAGGTTATGAGTCGTGGGCAGAAGTTACCACGGCCATGAGGGATTCCCGATACGAAAGTGATCCTGCATACCGCCAAACTGTTACGGCTAAACTAGGCCGTAGCGAATTATCATAGTCTCTTTGGCTCCCTTCGGGGAGCTTTTTTAATTCTATAAGTGACGACTAACAAAGAATTCAAAGTATCTTTGACCCTCAGCCGAGGATAATCTCAGGGAAACGGTTTAATGTAAAGTGACTGAAGAATAACTAATCAATCATTTAATCATTTAAACAAAGGTAACATATTATGCCAATCGGCACAGATGCAGTAACTGGTGTTTCTCGTTTAGGTCAAGCCAAAGGTGGTGCTGACAATAAGCGTGAACTATTCCTCAAACAATTCGCTGGTGAAGTTTTAACTTCATTTGAAGAGCGTAATGTTTTCATGCCTCTTCACAGAGTGCGTACAATCTCTAACGGTAAATCAGCTCAGTTCCCAGTATTAGGTACTGCGACTGCTGGCTACCACACTGCTGGTGACACCATCTTTGGTGGCTCAGTAGATGCTAAAGAAATCACAGTAACTGTTGATGACTTGTTAGTGAGTGCAACCTTCATCCCTAAAATTGATGAAGCGATGAACCACTATGAAGTACGAAGCACTTACTCTAAAGAAATGGGTATGGCTTTATCTAACGCTGCTGACGAAAACGTAGCCTCAGTTATCTATCAAGCTGCTGTTGCGGGCAACGCTAGTGACATTGAAGATGCTTGGGCTAATGCTGACTCTGCATGGCACACCCGTGGCAACGCCACTGAACTTGCAGGTTTTATTTCTATTGCTTCAGGTGCGGATATTGTCTCTGGTCAGTCTATCGTTGACGGTATTATCGCCGCTTTACAAACCTTCGACTCACATGATGTCACTGGTGAGAAATACTGTGTCTTAGGCCCAGCCGCTTACTACGCATTAATGGGTACAGACTCTGTAGCTATTAACCGTGACCAAGGCGGTAACGGTAGTGTTGCACAAGGCATTGTTCCTACAGTTGCTGGTGTTAAGATCTTAATGTCTAACCACCTTCCTGTTGCGAATGTTGGTGCAACTAACAACCGTACAACACCTTTAGCTGGCGACAGTGGCCGTAACGCTGCTTACTCTGGTGCTGGCTCGTTCAACGCAAACTTAGGTGGCCTTATCTTCACTAAAGATGCTGCTGCGACTGTTAAGTTGCTTGATCTTGGTGTTGAGTCTGAGTACCAGATTGATCGTCAAGGTACATTGATGGTTTCTAAATATGCGATGGGTCATAACATCCTTCGTAGTAAATCAGCAATTGCTTTAACGCTTCAAACAACTACTACTTCTTAAGACTGAGTAGTAAAATTGAGAGCATCCCTTCGGGGGTGCTTCTCTCTTTATTTTTTTCACAGAGGTAATCATGTCAACTTCTCCAACCACACAGTTGCAGGCTGTCAATATACTGCTGTCTACAATAGGCGAAGCTCCTGTAAGTTCTCTTTCTTCAGGATTACTTGATGCCGAAACTGCTGAAACCTTAATTAATGAAGTGTCTAGGAACGTCCAATCGATGGGCTGGAACTTTAACACTGAACTTAATTTAACAATTTCTCCTAACGCAGCAGGGGAAGTAGTGCTCCCAGTTGAGTACGTCAGAGCTGACTTAGCTCAATCATTAACTAAATTTAGAAGTTCTACAGAAGAGTACATCTTACGTGGTCAGAAAATGTATGACAAAGTAAAACACTCTTACACTATATCAAAACCACTAAAGTTAGACATTATAACTTTACTGTCCTTTACAAACCTTCCTGAAGTAGCTCGTAGGTACATCACAGCTAAAGCCTCACGTATCTTCCAAGAGCGTGTAGTAGGAAGCGATACCTTGTCTGCTATGAATAGACAGGACGAAACAGAAGCCTTATACGCCCTCCGAGAGATGGAAGGGGATAACGGCGACTACAATATCTTTGATGATTATGGCACAGCAAGTGTCTTGGATCGAACCATCTCAACTCAGGTGATAAATAATGGGTCTAGTTTCTAAAAGTATACCAAACCTTATAAACGGTATCTCACAACAACCTCCAGCTTTACGTTTGGACTCCCAAGGGGAAGTACAGGAAAACGGTTTGTCTGATGTAGTTGACGGCCTAAAGAAGCGACCACCTACAAAGTTTTTAAAGAAATTAGTTAAGTGTAAAAGCAATTGGGTAGTAAGTGCTGCGGGTAGTGCAGGGACTCTTGCTCAAGGTAACTTAACATCATCTAATACTGAAGTTCTATCTACGGCTGATTTAGCTGCCGCTTCTATCCAAACTTACAAAAGAAGTGGGGAAGAGCAGTACACCGTAGTAATCTTACCTCATGCTTCAGCTCCTACAATCTTTGTCTATGACATTCTAGGTAACTTACGGTATCAATCTGGTAAGTCTAGTTGGCTTGCGAACGGTACTACTATAACACACACAACGTCTTCTTCTGCTACAGGTTCGGAAGTAGTTACTACACACTACGGTAACTCTGATGATACCTCTTACTTAGTAGGAGAAGGCTCTACAGTTTTATCAAATAATGATGTAACAACTACGTCCGTTGCTGATGCTACTTTTATTGTTAATAAGAAAAAAATAGTTACCTTAGATAATACTTTAATACAACCAGACAAATCAGGCTATAAAGCTCTTATATATCTTAAAAGTGTTAATTATGGTAGAGAGTACAAACTAACTATTAATTCTAAAGATTCTGGATCCGCTCTTCTCCCTATAGCAGCTACTAAAAGCACAGCTAATGCTGACTCAAGTCAGACTAACCAAGATGTACTAAAAGTCAGTGCAGTTATAACCGATTTAAGAGGCGATATAATAAATAACGCCGCCGCTGGGGTTTTTAACTCAGGCGGTCAATTTACACAAGGTTCCAGAAACAATATAATTTATTATGACGGTAATGGGTACGATCCCTTTAAGGTAGTCAATAATGACTACTTTGAAGGTACAATATCAACAATGATGACCTACCAGTTAACTGCTGCTGCGTTTAACGCAGATTCTACTAAGATGCTGGTTATAGTAGGCGGTGAGGTTATCCCCTACAGCTCTAGTATAAACACAGGGTGGAGATACCTTGACGTAGCTAACAGAAAAATACTATTACCTAAGTTCGCAGGTACGTGGAGGTATGTATCCTACGGTGCTAACAATTACGATGATGAGGATGATGAATACAGGTGTTCTATACCCCAAGCTGAATTTAGGAATGCCTCTAACGGTATAGTTAATGTAGCTACAACCCTTTCACCAGCAGCTTACACAAACGAGCCTTATTTTGTATTAACTTCACCAGAAAATGGTACGCTAAAAGATTTTAGTATTATAGCTACTGATGATGACGGTGGTACTAATTTAAGAGTTTTTAAAGATACGGCTAAATCTTTTACTGATTTACCAAACCAATGTATTGACGGTTTTAGAATTGCTGTTGTTGGAGACAATAACAAAAATGAAGATAACTTTCATGTAGTATTTGTAGGAGATGCTGGTCAAGGTGTTTGGAAAGAATCTGTAGAAGCAGGTTTACAAAATTATTACAACTTAACTACGATGCCGCATTGTATTAAACAACGAAGTGATTTACGCTTTGAGTTTACACAAGGAGAATGGAATCATCGCAAAGCAGGAGACAGCAGCACTAACCCCGCACCATCGTTTGTAGGTAGAACTATAAGCGACATATTCTTCCACCGTAACCGATTAGGTTTGTTATCTGGTGAGAATGTTATCTTTAGTGAGGCAGGTTCGTACTATAATTTCTATCGGACAACAGTAAGAACTCTTTTAGATTCTGACCCTATAGACGTTGCAGTAAGCCAGAACGAAGTGTCAGAGTTAAAAGCAGCACTTCCTATACAGGATGCTTTGCTTCTATTCTCTGAGCTTAACCAGTTTACTTTAACATCTAGTCAGTTATTAACACCCGCAGAAGTTACCGTAGATCAGTCTACGAAGTTTGAGTGTGACCTTACGGCTACACCTGTGTCTGCTGGTAACAGTGCTTTCTTTGCTACTAAAGGTGGTAATTATGCTGGTGTGCGTGAGTACTTCACTGAAGGTGATACAGAGATTAAAGATGCAACACTGGTGACCTCACACGTCCCTGAGTATCTTGAAGGTACTATGAGAAAAATGGTAGCTTCTACTAACGAGAGTATGTTGGTATGTCTAACTACTAAGAACCTTAAAGAAGCTTACATATACAAGTGGTATAACCAAGGAAACCAAAGAGTCCAAAGTGCTTGGTCTAAATGGATCTTTGATACAGATGTTGTGGACATAAGTTTTAACAACTCTAACTTATACATTACATTTGGTGATGGTCGTTTTGAAACAATGGCTGTACGTACTGATGCTCCTGATTTGGCCTTTTCTAGTTTAGTTAGTGAAGCTATAACTACACACTTCACAACTAATTTAGAGTCGTCACAAACCACAGGGTTTGGTACAACCAATGCCTACACACCTTCTAGAGCATTTTTACAAGCATCTGCCGACAGATTAGGTGAACGAGCTGCTCTTCATATTGGAAGTGCGGGTGTTACTAGGTTCATTGAGTTTTCTTCAATGGATAAAGAAACGGTATCTTTAACAATAAACGGGACTACTTTTTTACCAACTAATGCTACCTTTACTGAAAACGGAGCCAATGGCTGGACGTATGTTTATAGGTGGGGAACTTCTCAAGTACCCATTAGCTTCCTTGAAGGTTTAGTAGGGCAAGCTTCCAACATTACATCACAAGTAAGTGTGGGTTTAGGTCTTGATGGTAAATCTCATGATGTTCTCTTAGACCACAGAACTCGACTTGAACATTCGACAGCTACTCCTATAACTAGCCTAGCTGATGTAGGTACTTACTTAACCAGTGTTGGTATTGATCCTAGTTTTACAAGTGTCACTGCTAATTATAACAACACAGTAACCTTTGTTAATTTCCGTGGTGAGATTGTAGCTAAAGGTGTAGACTCTTATGCTAAACTAGCTGTTCGCAACTACTTGTATAACACAGGTACGGGAGTTGCTAAAACCCACGTTGAAAATGAAGTTACTGTTAATAATTACTTGTTTGTGGGTGAACCCTACACGTTTAAATATACAGTGTCAGAGCAAGTGTTCCGCCCTGTGGAAGGTGATACTACATCCCTAGCTCGGTTCCAGTTAAAAAATATGACATTTAATTTTAACAATACAGGTACATTTAATGTTACTAATGAAACTTTAGGAAGGTCACCAGCGTACTCTAACTTTACAGGTCGCTTATTAGGACAGGTTAACAACATTATAGGTTATACCGCTGTAGTAGATACAGGGAACCACACAGTAAACATTCAATCACAGGCATCTAATGCCAAAATAACCATATCTAACGACACCCATCTACCCTCTACTTTCCAAAGTGCAGAGTGGGAAGGTTTTGTCGTATTAAGAAACAGAAGGATGTAACCATGCACCACTACAGAACCAGCACCATTGACGATTGCCGTGAGATGGCTCCCTACATGCGCCTACAGGACGTTGTAGAGGTAGGCTATAGTAGCGGTGCGGAACCCTTAGAAGCCCTTGAGCACTCATTCAAGGCCTCTCAGGAGTGCTTCACAATTGTACATGACGATGGGGACGTAGTGGGGATGTTTGGGGTTGCTGATAACGGCATCTTTGCCTCCCCTTGGTTACTAGGTACGGACAAATTGGTTGATACTAAAAGGGTGATGCTGCCCGTAGCGGCTAAGTGGGTAAAGGAAATAAACGTCCAATACCCACTCCTACTTAACTACGTTCATAAGGAAAACACAGTCTCTAAAAGATGGTTAAAATCTTTAGGGTTTGAGTTTATTAAATTAGATGAAAAATACGGAATTGGCGAGCAACCCTTCTACCAATTTGTGAGGATAAATAAAAATGTGTGAACCAACAACAATGTTTATGTTGTCTATGGCGGCTTCGGCGGCGAGTGCATCACAAGCTAATAGTGCGGCTAACGCTCAGAGTGCGTATCAAACGCAACTAAGCGAAGCAAATGAAAAACAAGCTAACGAAGCTGCGGTAAGAGATTACCAACAAGCTAATGCCGAGCAAACACAAACAGATGAATCTGCTTTACAACAAAAGATGGCTAACGATCTACGTGCTAGGGAGTTAACCTCAACAGCTAATGTGGCTGGCGCACAGTCAGGGGCTATTGACAATACAGGCGCTGTAGGCTCTCAGTACATACGTCAAGGCCTTGAAGCTAATACAGGCATCAGTCAGAACCTTGGGCGTGGGGAGTCTACCTTCGATCTACAAAGACAAGGTGTACGTGCTAACCAGTACTCAAGAATTCAATCCGTTTCTAAAGGTCGAGGTAAGGTAGCTAGCTTTAGCGGAGGAGACCTTTTCCAAGCTGGCGTTGCAGGAGCTGGCGCTTACAACGCTGCTGGCGGTAAAGCGGCTGGTAACCCAGATGCGTATCTTTCATAATTTAGGAAAACAACATGGCAAAGAAATCAGTAGCTGAGGTTATGGGTAAGCAGGCAGGCATTCAAGCCCCCGCTTACAAGATCGCAGCAGCACAGAAAGTAAACACTTTCGTTAAAACTAGCCCACAGTTAATGCCAGTTAATAAAAATGAGCAGATAGCAGACGCTATTAACCAAGCTGTGGGGCTAGGAGTTAAGGTCAGTGCTAAGAGAAATGAAGAGAAGAAGGCTGCACAGTTTGCAGCAGTTGATGAAACTTTTGCTCAAATAGCAGAAGAGAAGAAGAACTCCAAAGACCCTAGCAGTTGGATGATGAGTGACTCCGAGTTATACAAGAATTCACCCAAGTCTCTACAAGTAGATTTTGCTAGGAAAATGGGTAAACAGAACGCAGACACGGTTAATACTTCAATTGCACAGCAACTTGCAGACGACCCTAGTATTCAGCTAGACCCTATGAGATTAAAAGGTGTTTATGACCAACATAGAGTTGCCATAGACTCTGAGGACGGTGTTTCAATAACACGGGACGCTACCTTTAACAACGCTCTTGATAAATCCTACCAACAAGCTCAGAACAGTGCTATAAGCTATAACGCTAAAATCACTGATGAAGCTACTGTGGAATTGATGCAAGAACAAATAGGTTCGTTAATTAACGGGACATTGCAAGATGAGGACGGTGCTCCAATAAAGGGCTTCGATGCCTTCATGAATAGTAAT
>TARA_R110002073_G_scaffold73085_9_pt1 | contig 14130 bp, 9 predicted proteins | sample TARA_R110002073 | Tara Oceans TARA_R110002073 (sample SAMEA4397174) | marine metagenome | biome: Polar Biome; feature: [DCM] deep chlorophyll maximum layer (ENVO:01000326); material: water (ENVO:00002006), including particulate matter (ENVO:01000060) such as... | depth 40 m
GAATATTGGAATCGTGTTGCCTTTGTGAACGGACCGACGGGACACTTGACCGGTGCGTTTGTGCTGAAGCACGATGGCAGCGGATTCACGTCGACCAGTCCGTTTAACTTGCTCGCCAGCGACGATGAATGGACCGCTCCGATCATGGCTGAAATTGGTCCCGATGGACAAGTTTGGATCATCGATTGGTACAACTACATTGTCCAGCACAATCCGACGCCGCAAGGTTTTGAAACAGGCAAGGGAGCGGCTTACGAGACGAAGCTTCGTGACAAGAAACACGGACGCATCTATCGCGTGGTGTTCGATGGTTCCGATGCAAAACCGAGTCCCGATCTGTCCAAGGCGACACCAAGCGAATTAGTGGCTGCGCTGACTCATCCGACGATGTTGACCCGCAAACATGCTCAGCGTTTGTTGGTGGAACGGGGCAAAACGGATGTGACGGAAGAATTAATCGCGTTGATTCAGGACGAGTCCACCGACGCGATTGGGCTGAACGTCGGTGCAATCCATGCGTTGTGGACGCTAAAGGGACTCGGTGAACTAGACGCGGATGATACCGCGGCAAGTTCGGCGGTGTTCGCGGCGCTGCGTCATCCCTCGGCTGGCGTCCGTCACAATGCGGTCAAGGTGTTGCCATCGTCGACCGCGTCGGTCGATGCGTTGTTGGCCGCCGGCGTTCATCGTGATCCCAATGCCAACACCAAACTGGCTGCGATCTTGGCGTTGTCCGACTTGCCGGCAAGCACCGCCAGTGGCGAGGCCGTTGCCCAAATCCTGTCAGAGCCGGCCAACTTGGCGGATCGCTGGATTCCCGATGCCGCCACCAGTGCCGCGGCGCAAAACAGCATCGGTTTCTTGCAAGCGGTTGCCAAAAACCAAACATCCAATCCCGCAACGAAGCTGCTCGAAATCACGCAGCGTGTTGCCGAACACTACGCTCGAGGCGATCGAGCAGGCGAGATGGAAACGTTAACTGCAAGTTTGCAAAACGCAAATCCAGCCGTCATTGACGCTGTGTTCGCTGGGATCAGCAATGGATGGCAAGGTGATCAAAAGATCGAGATGACTGCCGAACTCGAATCCAACCTGGAATCGCTTCTGGACCAGGGATCCCCGGGAACTCGAGGCGTATTGGTTCGCTTGGCCACCCAATGGGGCAGCAAAAAGTTCGAGAAGTACAGCAAAGAGATCACCGATGCGTTTGTCGAAACGCTCAGCGACGAAGACACTCCTGACGCGAAACGAATCGACGCCGCTCGTAAATTAGTCGAGTTTAATCCCGCCGATAAAGAAACGGTCACGTCGCTATTGGATCAATTGAACCCGAGAACGCCTCCGGCACTTGCCGACGGTATTCTCGATGCACTTGAGCAAAGCAGTTCGGAATCGCTGGGTCCTCAATTGATTGATCGACTTGCCACGATGACGCCATCGGTTCGGCTGGCAAGCTTGACACTTTTACTGAAACGTCCCGGATCGACAAAATCACTGTTGGAAGCAGCAAAGAATGGCGACGCCTCGCTAAACGACCTTGCTTTGGACCAAAAGCAATCGCTCGCATCGCACCCCAACAAATCGATTCGCGAAGAAGCCAAGAAACTGCTTGAAAGTGGTGGATCGCTGCCCAACGCCGACCGACAAAAGGTGCTCGAAGAGCTGTCGTTCGTTGCCCACACAAAAGGCGACGCAGTCAAAGGCAAAGAGGTTTTCAAAGTTCACTGCGGAAAATGCCATGTTCACAGTGGCGAAGGTTCGCCCGTCGGCCCCGACTTGACCGGCATGGCCGTTCATCCGAAAGAGGAGTTACTGACGCATATTCTTGATCCAAGCCGAAACGTCGAAGGTAACTTTCGTGTTTACACGGTGCTGACGCTCGACGGTCTTGTCCTGAATGGGATGTTGGCGTCGGAATCGAAGACCGCGATCGAATTATTTGACACCGAAGGCAAAAAGCACGCGGTGTTGCGTGAAGACATTGAAGAGCTGGTGGCGTCACAAAAATCGATTATGCCCGAGGGATTCGAAAAGTCGATTAACCCCAAAGAGCTCACCGATTTGCTCGAGTTCCTGACCCAACGTGGCAAACATGTCGCAATGGATCTGAGCAAGGTCACGTCGGCCGCAAGTGACCGTGGGATGTTTATCAATCCCGACGGAGAAATCGAGCGGCTTGTCTTTAGTGATTGGTCCCCCAAGACGTTCAAAGGCGTCCCGTTCCAATTGATCGATCCTCGCAATGGCAGCGTGCCCAACGTGGTCGTGCTGAACAGCAACCACAGTCCGATCGTTTCGAAAATGCCAAAGTCTGTGACATTGCCTCTGAATGGACCGGCCAAAGCGATCCATCTGCTCAGCGGTGTTTCCGGTTGGGGTTTCCCCTATAGCGACGCAAAAACGGTCAGCATGATGGTGCGAATTCACTACGCCGACGGCGAAAGCGAAGATCACGAACTGCTTAACGGAGTTCATTTCGCTGATTACATCCGACGCGTGGATGTACCGGAGTCCGAATTTGCCTTTGATTTGTCAGGACGTCAAATTCGCTATCTCGCGGTCTACCCCAAACGCGCCGAACCGATCTCGACGATCGAATTGGTCAAAGGCCCCGATCGGTCGGCTCCTGTGGTGATGGCGATGACGGTCGAGTCACCGTAATCGGCGAAAGCAGAATTCTGTTTTAAAGTGACAACACGCCTCGCGAGACATTTATCTTGCGAGGCGTTCTTCGTTTGCTGGCCAATCGATTAGGGCAGGTTCGAATCCAACCCAATGCCACCAAACGGATCCAGCGGATCGACCACTTCTGGGGAACTGGACGATTCGATCGGTGAATCCTCGGGCACAGGCGGCATCGCCAGCGGTCCGCCGCTATTCGCTTCAACTGTGTTCGCTTTAGCTGTGTTCGCTTTAGCTGTGTTCGATTCGCCGGCTGCGGCGTTTGGCGTTAGATTGCCATAACCGCCCGATTCGGTTTGAGTCGACGAAATCTCGTCCGCAAACTGAGCAACCGTCAACAAGCTGCCCAGCAACAGGGTCGCCATCGAACCGACTCGCAATATCGTCGTCCACTTGGATACCGACTCGATACGCAACAAGCACAGTCCGCAAATGCCGCTCAGCAAAGCGGTGGCAACACCCAGTGGCAATTCGGAGTAGGCCGCCGAAATTCCAACCAGCGCCACCAATGGAACCGCAGCGACAGTCGGCACATTCGCTGTGGAAATCAATACAGCTAAGATCGATATCCCAACGACCCCCACGGAGGCTCCGTACGTCAAACTGCCCGACATCGTCACCGTCATTGCCACCAGCCCTACGGCGATCGCCCACGCGGCGACATCCCATGTGAAACGCCCGGGCTGCTGGCGATAGGGGACGAACATGACAACTGCGAATGCGGCCATCCAAACCGCAATCGATATCATTGTCGCCCCATCGAATTGATCAGCACGAAAGTAGGCGCTGCCCCACAGCAATCGAATCGGTATCAGGATCGCTAAGCCCGTTGCCAGCGGAATGCGGTAACGACGATTGGACAGCCGGACGATGGCTGCAGCCAGCAAACAAAACGCTGGCAACCAATCCATCGCCGAGCGGGGCCGCACAACACGCAGCACATCCATCCCATCGGAGGCATGCAGTACAACAAGCCCCACCGCCGCCGCGATCGCGACGGCCACCGCATCTCCTGCACGAAACTTCGCCAACAGTCGTCCCATCAGAAGACCGATCACCAACGCGATCGTCATCGCGACCGCAAGCGAAAATAGGGTCACTGCTGCAGACCTTCAAAACTGATCAGCAAAGTCACGTCGTCACCGATCTGAGGGGCCATTGCCCCCATTCCAAAATCGGATCGCTTGACTTTCGTCCGGCCCATGAAGCCGATTCGATCGTTTCCGTAAGGCCCTTTGCCGGCTCCTAAGTATGTCAACGGCAACACGATCGATTTCGTTTGACCATGCAGCGTCAAGTCACCGGTGATATTAAGTGTTTTTCCATCCGCACTGGCTTCGACCGAACGAGACACAAACGTAATCTCCGGAAACTGTTTAACGTTAAAGAAGTCGGGGCCGCGAAGGTGCTGATCGCGTTTCTCGGACTTCGTATCCAAACTAGCGGCATCAATCGTAAACTGAAAATTCGCTTGGGTTGGGTTCTGCATATCCACAGAGAACTGCCCCGTGTACTTGCCAAACATCCCGTAGGTGTAACTAAAACCAAAGTGGCTTGTCGTAAAGACCACCGAAGTGTGCTGATCATCGAGCACGTAGTCTGCTGCAGAGACGTTTCGCGTTGGTGAGGCCGCCAGCAGTACTGCCACAGCCAGAATCAGTTGATACAGTTTCATTTCACATTTTCCTTTCAAGTTACCCAAAATTGACAGCGTCACAATGACGCTGAAATTGAAAACGACACTCTTCATTGGAGTGCCTGCACGGCTGAGCCAACAATGGCCCGAAACACAAATTACATGTCGCAACAGATATAATTCATTTTCAAAAAAACGCTACTCTTTCGGATGCCGTGCCATCCACAGCAATGAACTGAGGTCGGCTAATTGTTTTGCAGTCATATGGCCAAGTTGCGATTGGTGCAGTTCGAGCAATGGTTGGTCAAGTTGCTTCAAAAGCGATTTGCCTTGTTTCGTCAAATTGACCCAAACGACTCGTCGATCGTTTTCACAACGTTGCTTTGTCACGAGTTCCACTGCTTGCATCCGCTCGATTAATCGAGGCATATCAGGATGTGGCGATATCATCTCTTTGGCAATTTGGTAGACCGAAACCGGCGTTGCATGACCACGAAGAATCCGCAACACGTTGAATTGCGATTCGCTAAGACCATGCTTTTTAAACAGTTTCGCATATTGAGCCGATAGCACTGTGTACGTGCGAGCAATATTCAAAAACGCTTCCTGTTCGGGAAGTTCAAATGGATTTTGCTTTCCAATTTCGCCGGCTAAACCCGATTTACTTTTGTTTTTCGATGCTGACATCCACCACTTATATGTTCCAACAGACATTTACGCAAGTACAGTTTCTCGCTCGTTTGTTGGCGGCTTGCTTGATCGGTGATCGCGGCCGTTCCCTGGCCTTTTTTTACTGCTCCTCTTCGGTCAATTTCACTTGGCAGATTGCCGCCGCGACACTGGGTGCGACGGTTTGATCAAGTGGGTTGGGCAGAATCATTTCGGCAGTCGGTTCATGTACACAGGCAGCCAACGCATGAGCGGCAGCGATCTTCATTTCTTCGCTGATTCGCTTGCTGCGGCTATCCAAGGCGCCGCGAAAGATCCCGGGAAAGGCCAGCACGTTGTTCACTTGATTCGGAAAATCACTGCGTCCGGTACCCACGATCGCGGCCCCGGCGGCGATCGCATCGGCGGGCATGATCTCGGGAATGGGATTGGCCATTGCGAGGATGATCGGCTGCGCGGACATCGATTGGATGTGACTTGGTTTTAGCAGGTTGCCTTTGCTGACTCCAATAAAGACGTCGGCATCGACCATTACGTCCGCGAGATTGCCGTGTCGATTTTCGCGATTCGTATAAGCCAACAGCTGTGTTTTCTCGGGTGACAAACCTTCACGGTCCCGATGAATCGCGCCGCGTGAATCACAGACGACGACGTCAAGAACCGCTTGGCAGACGCTAGGATCATGCCCCACACAGCGCAGCAGTCGGGCGATCGCCGTTCCCGCAGCACCGGCGCCATTGATCACCACTCGCATGTCGGTTAGTTTGCGATCGATCACTTTCGCGGCATTGATCAACGCGGCTAACAGCACGATCGCCGTACCATGTTGATCATCGTGGAAAACGGGAATGCCCAAGTCTTGCAATTGGTTTTCGACTTCAAAACACTTGGGGGCCGCGATGTCTTCGAGATTGATGCCACCGAAAACCGGAGCAATCCGGCGCACCGTATCAATGATCTCTTGAGTATCTTGGGTATCCAGGCAAATGGGCCAAGCATCGATCCCTGCGAACTCGCGAAACAGCAGTGCTTTGCCCTCCATCACCGGGATGGCCGCATGGGCACCGATGTTCCCCAGCCCCAACACTGCTGACCCGTCACTGACGATCGCGACGGAGTTATTTTTGATGGTCAAATCCCATGCTCGGGCAGGATCTTTCGCGATCACCTCACAGGGCCGTGCAACCCCCGGAGTATATGCAATCGACAAATCGTCGGCCGTTTTCACCGGCATCCGCGAATGCATTCCGATCTTGCCACGCAGTTGCTCGTGGACAATCAAACTTCGCGTAAAGAAATCAGTCATCAGGATTTCCTGAGTAAATGGAGGAATAACCCAAAACAGACCAATAGCGAGAAACCGACGTTAATTGGCACTGAACGAAGTCGTCGTGTTAGCGTGTTCGGTTGTCCTCAACATATCAAACTGAATTCATGCAGGTTGTACTCGCTTTCGCTGAATAAACTTCATCGTAAAACGAACGCCCAGCGGAAAAACACCAAGCAGCACAAAAGCGCCGCCAATCTGCCAGAGCTGACTTGACGTAAATACCGCAGCAATGCCTTTATCCGCCAACGTCTGCAGATCGGGAACACTCGATCCTGCGTAGACGTAAACGGCGGTCCCCGCCAGCATTCCGAGTTGGCTGACCCACCAAAACGTACGAGTGCGAATCGGCGTCAGCCCCATCACGGCATTGATCACAAAAAACGGGACTGCAGGGATCAGCCGCAACGTGAACAAAAAGAAAGGCCCTTCCTGTTCGAGCGATTCATTAAAACTTTTCAGCCGCTCGCCAAATCGATTCTGGATCGCGTCGCGAAACAAGAATCGGCTCAACAGAAACGCCATCGTGGCGCCGGCGGTCGATGCGAAACTGACCAGGACCAATCCACGAACCAAACCAAAGTACCAACCATAAACCAGCGTCAACACCGCCGCCCCGGGAATCGACAACCCGGTGGCGAGTACATAAACCCCAAACGCGACACCATAGACCAATACGGGATGATCGGCTTGGAACGTACGCAGCTGAGCTTCTTGTTGGGCGAGCGACTCAAGATTCAGCAAATGACCAAACTGGATGTAGCCGATGATGGCCACGGCGACGACAAGCAAAAACAGTCCCGCTTTCTTGGCCATGTCTGGTTTCGCAGGGTTTTCGGTTTGGTGAATTTCGGCAGCCATGGTTTGACCTTCGGGTAGTGACCACGATTATATCGTTTGAATGTGCGACTTGGTTTCGCTGACAATGAGACGATCTCGTGCAAGTATCCTTACAAAAAGGCTACAAAAACCGAAGTGCTGTGCCATGTCTGGCGCGACGGACCTAGAGTTTCTCAGCGGCTGGGAAGTCCAATGCCGTGTCATTGACGTGGTTAAACAGGTTTGAATAGGTCGCCAATCCGATGTACCCCACCGCCTCGGCAATTTGACCGTCGCTATATCCGGCCGTCCGCACTTCGTTCAGTTCGTCATCCGAGACAAAACCTTTGCTCGCGATCACACGTCGGACAAACTCGAGCAACGCTGCACGCTTTTTATCTTCCGAAAAAAAACGACGAGCTGCCAACGTTTCCTCATTCGTGAGTCCGATTTTCTTGGCGACCATCGTATGAGCCGAAACGCAGTATTCGCAGCCATTCTCTTCACTGACGGCCAGATAAATAACCTCTCGGTCCTCCGGCGCCAACTCACCCTCGGCCAACGCTGCGGACATCGAAAGATACCCCTTCAACGCGGCTGAGCTATTTCCCATACCTTGAAAAATGTTTACGACTTTGCCCATTTGGGACGTCAGGTTGCCGTAAATATCCTTTACCGCGCCGGAAGCTTGATCGGGAGTGACTTGGTTGAGACGAGGCATTTTTAGAGTCCTGTTCTAGTGGTTGGTTAATAACGTTGATGCGATAAAGGCTTTTTAGCAAACCGACACAAAGCATCTGCCATGAAGCATCTGCGATGAGTGTCTAGTTTGCTTGGAACCAATTCGCGACAAGCGTTGCAATGGCGAAACATGCCACTGAACCGCCAAACGAGCGAGAGCGAGCGAAAAACGGGATTTGCTGATTCAAATCGAACGTTTTGAAGTGTGTCGCGGACAGAGCGGCAGGCAGGCCGATTCCGTCTGCCGCAACTTCAATGGTCGAGCATCGTGATCCCTTGCGATTCCGCGATTGACCACCGCAAATTGGGGGTCAAATCGTCGTAGGAATCCACATTGCCGCTTGGCCAACGGATGGTCACGGAGCAATTCGAGGGCTTCGAATCCTTCAAACCGAAACGAAGGAGACGTTCGTTGCTGCAAAGATAGCCATCACCCGAAGTGAGCGGCTTTTTCCAGACGTCGTTGCCACAACGAAGCTCGACCGTGGCTCCAATCGCGTCCCGCGAACTCGACGTTCCCACCAATTGAAATTCGATCCACGACCGTCCTGCTGTCGATTGATTCATCAGTAAGGCAACCGGCTCGGTTTGATGCGTTACGAACAGATCAGTCATCCCATCTCGATCGGCATCCACCGTCCATAACGCGCGACCGACGTGCAACGAATTCACATACGCTCCTTGCATGATTGGGGACACCAATTCGAATCGCCCTTTTGCGTTTTGCTCATAGAGTTGGAAGGGTTGTTCATAGTCGGCACGAACACCACTCGGCGACAAAATCTGGACGTGCCCGTTGGTGACGACAATCTCAAGTCGTCCATCGTTGTCAAAATCCACCATCTGCGTTCCGAATGCCACCAGCGGAAACGAGCTCGAAGCGAGTCCGAAACGATTGGTATCGTCGACCCACAATTGATGGCCACGATCCCGATGCAGCAGATTAGACTCATCTGCAAAATTCGTCACGAACAAATCAAATCGCCCATCACGATCCACGTCACCCACGGCGATCCCCATGGATCCCTGTGCAGCACCTCGAGCATCGCCGGCCAAACCACGCGTCATTGCAAAATCACGTAGCCGATCATCGGCATCGGCAACTAATGCCGTCGACCAGTAATGGTTGTTGGTCATATCATTGGCAACCAACAGATCGATTCCCGCGTCATCATCCAACGCACCGGCAACGATCCCTAAACCACGACCGATGATGCCGGGTTCCGCTGCGATGTGTTCCGATTGCGGTTGAAAATATCCGGCAGCGTCACCAATCCGAAACACATCAGAGTCTGCCGGAAATGCCATCGGCGAACAGGAGGGTGCGGCATCCAATTGCTTTGCAAAGCAGCGATGGGTCGTCAATTGCTCGCCTTTGCAATAATTCAGATACACCAAATCCGCCAACCCATCCGTATTGAGATCGACGATCGCGCCGCTTGTGGACCACGCGGCCTCGGTGCTTGTTCCGAGCCAGCGACTGGTTCCCTCTTCAAAGGTTCCATCGCCTTGATTCAGGTACAGTGCGTTGCGGCCAAAGTTGAGAACAAGGATGTCAGGAAAACCATCTTCATTGACATCCCCCACGGCAACCCCTTGTCCAAATCCGGTGTCGCCGGTTCCAGCCAACAAGGTGGTTTCGCGGAACACACCACCAAGATTCCGAAACAGAGCGTTGCTTTTAGAATCGGCGATCCGGGGCGTCCCCCCCGCCGCCGCAAAGTAAACATCGCTCCAGCCATCCAGATCGTAGTCCAACGTACCTCCGCCACAACCGAGCGTGTGGTGCAACATAAATCCGGGCTGATCGAGATGTTCGTGAGTGTAGCCAAAAAACTTGACTCCACGCTCGGTTGCCTGATCGATGAGTTTCAATTGGGAAGTGGATTGGGCATGCCTGCTCGGCTCGGTGGCACTTGTGACCAGCGTGGTGTGATCTTTCAGACTCGCGTCGCGTTCGACTGCCGGCAGTGCCAAATGGCTGAAATCAAGCGTTAGTTCGGGATGCCCTTGTAACACTTGCCATGGCATGTCGCGGCGAAGCGTGGCGACGATGGAATTGCGATATTCGGCTACCGATTCGATCGGATCTCGCGTCAATGTTAATGCCATTGCGGCCCACGCTTCGCATTCCCAGAGACGGCCAAGCTGTTGAAGCGTTTGGGCGATTCCGATTGCCAAACGCTGTGAATTGGCTTGTGCGGATAAAAACTCGCGTCGCTGTTGGTCGAGCCGGTTGAGTAACCGGGCCCGTGTTTGGATATCGCTACTTGCCGCGATCAACTCAGGCGTGGACCGCTGTTCAGCCAATCGTTGTAAACTCGTTTGCAGTTTCAACCAACACTCGCTGTGGTCTGCATCTCGGAGTGTTCCTTCCCAGTAGCACCGCGTTGCAACTTCATCGAGCGTTTGATCATGGGCCCAGTCTCCCAATGCGATCCAGTAGCGGACATCCGAGTCAACGTCCTCAGGCGTTTGGGTCGCCAGCCGCATCACCGCATCAAAATCGCCAGATCGCGCAACGATCGAAATTGCCAGCGCATGAGCGGGAACAAAATCGACGTGACGAGCAATAATGCGAGCGAGCAGCTCAACGGCGGCTTCGTCACGACGTTGATCAAAGTGGCGTTTCGCTTTCGCTAGCAGCGGTCGCAAATCCTCGGGATTCCGATCGACTAACAACTGCAGCGAATCTTCTTCGAGCGTTCGCGGGCCGTTTGCAGCGAGATCTAGCAACAATTTGAGATCAAATTTGCGTTGTTGCACCAACACACGTCGATGGGGATCCGCTAAATCGGCCCGCTCGGCCATCGCATAGAAATCAACAAGTTGACGGCGAAAAACATGATGCTTGGGACGTCGTTCCGTGGTGTTTTCGAGTAGTTCGATTCCGGCATAAAGCCGTCCCCGTGAAAGCAGTGCCACCACCGTCTGCTGGACGTGGTTATCGTCGGCATAGGACTCGACCGCGCAGGCCGCCAACATCAGTTCGGTCGACAACGGCAGATCGCCGTTATGGTAGGCAACTTTAGCTGCCATGAATAAGACGTCGGGATCATCAGGTCGTTCGATCAAAGCGGCGCTGGACCACTGTGACGCATCGGCCCATTTGCTTTCAGCTACCGCTTGCGAAAAGTGGGTGTACGCGGATGCAGCCGCAACCGGATCGACGGCTGGCTTGTCCGCATCCGGCAGTGGCGTGCCTCCACAGCCCCCGAACAGTGAACACAAAACCAGAAGCACCAGCCGACCGCAACGTCGCATCTTGACGTGATGAATCCCGACAGTCTGAGAATGAAGCAAGACGTTTTAATTTTTGGGCAAAGGCTTACTTTGATCGTAATTCCCCTGCGCAAATCCTTTCTCCATCATGCGTTGTTCTTCTTCGATTGCGGCGCGGACTTTGGCGATTTCCTCTTCGTTGGCACCTTCTAGGACGCTGGCTGCCCTGGGTTCGCCACATCCAAGATTGAAGCAGAACGTACAGGACAACAGGGCAAGGCATGCAAGTCGTTTCATTGTTAGCTTTCGAGGTAATCAGGTAAGATGATCGATCATTAAAAAGAAAGGCTTCGGGCACTCGGTACACGAAGCCTGGTTGTTCGGACTTGTCAGAATCGAACCTGCGGTTAGGGAGATCCGATTCGAATCCATCTTTATTGCCGTTTAGAATTCGGCCGAAATCGTTTCCTTGGCGGCGCGACTGCCCAGTGATCCCCACAACCCATAAGGACTCTGCGCTCCCGGTTGATTCTTGTTGGTCGCGTTGCCCCACTGATGAACCATGGGAGCGGTTGAATTGCCGGATTCAATCGAGTCGGTGATGAATTTCACCGCTCCATCGGCCATCAACACGTGGACGCCACCTTGGTGACGACTCGATGGCGGCAACACGATCAAATCAACACCGCGGTCATAACCACAAACCTCTTTGTTGGGTGGCAAAATCGTGGTCATCATCGTGTACAGCGGCAATCGGCTGAACCATTGATAACCACGACCATTGGATGATCCATCGGTCGGCGTCGAGGAAGCCCAGAACTGAGGTCGCTGAGCATCCACCAAACCACCCGCACCACAATCCGAGGGATTGTCACGCGGACCAGGATAGGTCCAACTTGGACGATCGTAAGAAATCGTTCGCTTGTCTTTATCGCCGAGGTCGGTTGCGATTTCCCCCATCGCAATCGTGTTTGACAAACCATCGAGAATGTCACGAAACTTCATTTGCTTGTAACAAGCAAACACACCACGATCGGCCGCACGCTGCTCTTCGGCTTGAGCCGAGTTGAGAGGTTTCCAAGGATTGTCACTGCGATTGCCAAAGTTGATCCAGCGTCCCGAATCGCCACCACACATAGCATAGTTTGTCCGTCCCGCGGCGGGCAATCCCGTTCCCGGATCACTTGGACAACGAAGCGTCGGCATTTCAGTGCTGTAAGGCAGGTAATCGAGCCAGTTTTGTGGACTTGGGCCCATCGCTGGGAAATCAATCGTGCCGTCTTTGTTGTAATCGTTGGGGTTACTGATTACCTCCCAAATCGCTTGCTGCTCGATGAACGGTGTCAGTCCCACCAAGGCCGACAATTGGTTCTGACTCGCATTCTTGGTGTTGGACCACCAGTACGAATTGCTGAGGGTTGTATCCTCGGTACCACTTCCCTGAATCGGAAGCGCGTTGTAGGCGCTGTGATAGTTGTGCATACCGAGACCAAGTTGCTTGAAATTGTTACTGCAACTCATTCGGCGAGCCGCTTCACGGGCCGCTTGAACGGCGGGCAGTAACAAACCTACGAGCACGCCAATGATGGCGATCACCACGAGCAGCTCGACTAGGGTAAACCCGTCACGCTGTGGTAAAGAACGATTCTTTTGCATCAAAAAACCTTCAAGATAAGAAAAAGGACGGACCATCGCCGATTCGTCATTTCGAGCCGGCCGATGAAGGAACTCGCTCACTTTGTTTCGTGACCCTCACCGCGGTGGACGCGACGCTGATCCCGTTGACACCGATCTTGATGACCAGTTCAAACAACCCCGAGGTCGTTCTTCGCTTCGTGCTCTGGAGATGGAGAAGCCTTGAATTAGATGAAGCAGGAGCACGTCTTTGCGAAGCACCTCAAAATCGACTTTTCAGAACCATGACAACCAGGTTGCCCATGACCTAAATTCACCAAAAAAGCAAACGAGCCCCTCAAGCAAAAACAAATGAAAGTTGCTGTTTAAGTTGGCTGCAAGTTGCTCTCTGACTCTGCGAATCCTATTAACCAGTGGCGACTACGTCAAATTAAAGGGGATTTACGGCGGTTTCTCAGACGCAAAATCCTTTCGGAATCCAGAATCGCTGTTCTCGTTTTTCCGCACTCCTGAGGACCTATGAATTTTGAACACGACCGAACAACTACAAGCAGCGTCCGATTCACAACAAAATGGCACCAGGTTCCTGGTCGAAAAACGGTCAAGATTTTTTTTTTAGAAATCATGACTTTTTTGGTTTACAACGATGAGAAACGGAGGCATTCGGGATCTAACCCAACGCTACATCCAAAATCATCATCAGAGTGAATCCCAGCATCAGACAAACGGTTGCCAAGTCATCATTGCCTTGTTGCTGCGTTTCGGGGATCAACTCTTCGACCACCACGTAAACCATCGCCCCGGCAGCGAAACTGAGGGCAAATGGCAACACCGGAGCAGCGAACATCACCACGGCGGCTCCGATGACGGCGGCCACGGGTTCGACCAGCGCGGATGCTTGTCCAATCATCCAGGCCTTGATGCGGCTGAGCCCTTCGCCGCGTAGCGGAACGGCAACTGCGATCCCTTCGGGAACGTTTTGCAATCCGATACCAATGGCCAATGCGGTGGCACTGCCCAGGCTGGCCGTTTCCAGACCGCTGGCGGCACTGCCCAGCGCCACGCCGACCGCCAATCCCTCAGGAATGTTATGCAGCGTAATGGCGATGATCAGCAGCACGCTGCGTTGCCACGCGGTACGCGGTCCTTCGGCGGATTCGGTCGGCAGCCCACGATGCAGATGGGGCAGCAGGCGGTCGAGCCCCCACAAAAAAACACCTCCGACGATAAAACCGACTGCGGCCGGAAACCAGCTAGGCCAGCCCTGTTCGTCCGCCACTTCGATCGATGGCGCCAGCAGACTCCAATAACTTGCCGCCAGCATCACTCCGCCTGCAAACCCAAGCATTGCGTCGAGCAGTTTTCGATTGACTCGAACCAAGCCAAACACCAGCGCAGC
>TARA_R110002073_G_scaffold1463_1_pt1 | contig 14122 bp, 6 predicted proteins | sample TARA_R110002073 | Tara Oceans TARA_R110002073 (sample SAMEA4397174) | marine metagenome | biome: Polar Biome; feature: [DCM] deep chlorophyll maximum layer (ENVO:01000326); material: water (ENVO:00002006), including particulate matter (ENVO:01000060) such as... | depth 40 m
GCGAAAAAATCAAAAGGATTAGGGGATACAGTACAAAAAATAGCCTCGGCTACTGGAGTAAAAAAAGTAGTTGATGCGGTTGCTAAGGCAACGGGTAAAGATTGCGGATGCAACGGTAGGAAGAAAACTTTAAATAGACTATTCCCTTATAATTATAAATAAAAAATATAACAGATGTTTGGAGTAAATATAGATACGGTTTATCAAACAGTACAAGCTTTAGCTAATAAAGAACAAAGGGGTTATTTAACGCCTCAAGAGTTTAACTTATTTGCAAATCAAGCTCAAATGGATATTTTTGAGCAATATATTTACGATCTCGGTGCTCACACGGCTGAGAGCGAAGACATGCACGTACTGGGTGATGCAATAGCTTTATTACACAACAAGCTAGAACCTTGGTATGAAATTGTAAACGTGGCTAATGGAACTACTTTACCACCAAATGTAAGAAACGGAAGGTTGTTTGTTAACTATTTGGGTGTACGTAGAACAATTAGAAAATCAAGACAAGATGACATTAGAAACCTACGTGGTTCTAGATGGCATGGAGAAGGTTTTAATGAGGTGATGTACTTTGAAGACGGGCACAACAGAATACAGGTTTGGAGCGGTGCTGGTCAACTTACCTCTGGAGTCACAGTTGAAAGAATTGCTGGTAAACCCAGCTTAGTCTATTGGGGTTACGTAATCGTGAACGAAAAGGCAATGTACAATCCAAGTACTAGTGCTCACTTTGAAATACATTCAAACGAGCAAACAGATCTTGTTATTAAAATATTGAAGCTTGCTGGTATATCAATTGAAGATGGTGAATTGTATGGTATGGCAGAAAATGAAGATAAGCAAAATACACAACAAGAAAATAAACATTAAACTATGGCGGGAATAACACTACCAGTACCAGGCGGAGGAGGGGCAACCCCTAAGTCTAGCTATTATGCAAACGGGCCAGGAAATTTTGGCGAATATCAATACATAAGTTTAACTGAGGTTATAGATAATTTCGTTGCAACTTATATTGGCGAAGGCAAAATACTACAGTCAGGATTACGTGGAGATGTACACTTTCACGCTCACAGAGCTTTACAAGAGTTGAGTTATGACACGTTAAAGTCATGCAAGGCTTTAGAAGTGGAGGTTTGTCCAAATCTAAGAGTTCCGTTACCACACGACTATGTAAATTATACTAAAATAACTACGGTTGATAGTAGTGGTATAGAGCACGTATTATACCCAATGCGACATACTAGTAACCCACAAACAATACCTCAAACAGGATCTTGTACCGCTGCTGGTGATACTAGCGATACTTATCCAGCTACAATACCAGATGCTAACTGTGATTTGCCAGCTCCAACTTCAACAACATGGGATGCGTTTTCAAGCGGGGGAATTAATGCAGGCGCTTCTGGGTCAGGTTTACATAGCAATAGCCAAGCGCATGACCATGATCACGAGGGTTTTAGCGCAAGATTTGGTTTACAACCAGAGCATGCCCAAGTAAATGGATCTTTTTTTATTGACTGCCACACTGGTATGATATACTTTAGCTCTAACATATCTGGTCAAAAAATTATAATACACTATTTAAGCGATGGTCATGGTACAGATGATGAAATGCTCGTTCACAAATTCGCTGAAGAAGCGATGTACAAGTGGATAGCGTATGGATGTGTTTCTGCTAGAACCGACGTTCCAGAAGGTGTTGTACAAAGGTTTAAAAAAGAAAGAAGGGCTGAAACAAGAAAAGCTAAAATAAGATTGTCAAATATTAAGATAGAAGAAATCTCTCAAATTATGAGAAACAAGTCTAAATGGATTAATCACTAGAGTATGCCAGAGTTAAAAAACAGTTTTACTGCGGGTAAAATGAACAAAGATGTTGACGAAAGAATTATACCTAGCAATGAGTATAGAGAGGCGTTGAACATTGGAATTGCTACATCTGAAGATAGTGATGTTGGAGCCGCTCAAAACATACTGGGTAACGTTAGGTTGTCTTGTGCTATTAACGGGGCTTATGATAACTCTTTAGGTTATAGAAAATACTTCAACACCTCGTCTCATATAGCTGTTATAGCTGATCCTATGACTGATAAAATATATAGGTTCGTACACACTCCGGATTCAAGTGGAGTTTGGATGGATAGAATAATAGAGTTTGATACGCAGAAACCACTTGCGATGCCTTGCTCTAGCTTTGTTGACAATGTTGACGCAACCGCGCAAATTGAAGTTGCCAATAAAGAAGAAGCTGTGTTAATTGATATTTGGAAGGTAGAAACACTCATAACATCAAGCGAAGAGCTTTGCCCTGGAGGAGACATTGTTGTAACTGTAAGCACAAACATATTTCAACTAAGACACGGTATGTTGGTTTACAATAACAACATATTAGAGTCTGATGGGGTGTACGTTACTAACGTAGAGATAATAGGCGCTAACTCTGCTAAACTAACATTAAATGCCCCAGCGGTCAACGCTGTTAGTGGTGAAACATTAACTTTAGAGGCTGATAGAGTTTTAAATTTTAGCCCAGATAGATATATAACGGGTATAAACGTATTAGACGGTATGATCTTTTGGACTGATAACTACTCAGAACCTAAGAAAATAAACATTGAAAGAAGTAAAATGGGAAGCGTAGTTGTTAGAACTCAAGGTTCATTGGAGTACGGTTTACAAAACTTTGATCAGCATACTTTACTGATTGTAAACGAAATAAATCCTTCTAGTTGTATTAAAATAGGCCCAAGCATCTGCGATAATGGAAAGGCAGCGGCAGCTGTTTATGGTTGTACAGATCCTTCGTTCCAAGAATACAACCCATTAGCCACTATTAATGACGAAAGTTGTAGAAATAAGCTTGAAGGTTAACATAATAAAATAAACGATATAATATGGCGTATAATGCAGGATTAGGTAATAGCAGTTTAATTGGACTTACCTCAAAAGCAACTAGCTCAGCAACGCTAAGCACGGCGGTAGCTAACTGGGGCATAACACCTGTTAGGGGTGGTGGTACTGTCATTAATAACGTAGTTGTTCCTTACGTACCTATCACTTTCACCGAACAATGTAACCCTGTTTATGTTCAAGAAAAACACGTTTCTGTTATTAGAAAAGGACCAACTTCTCCAGTATCTTTAGAGATGTTTGCTTACACTAGACCTGACCAGCAAACAGCTGGTGACGGCGCTGGGTTTATAGATATAACAGCTCAGTTCTTAGGAGATGATCTTAACTTTTTACACGGCGTTACTGATCCTGACACCGGTATACCTACTGGTGAATTCATTAGTGGTTTTTACAAAAACAACAAAGATAGGAAAGAGGCTGGAGACACATTCTCAATAGCTGTGGCGGATAATGTTACGGATTTAATATCTGGAGATACTATTATAGTAAGTCTTGAATACGATAACAGTTTCGGAGTAAAGCAAAAAGCTACTTGTAGAGCGGTTATTGATGAAAATCTAGTGGGCGCTGGCGCTCCAATACCATGTACGTTATTAACTAACACCCTTGGGTTTCCAATAACAACAAGCGAATTAGACATATACAAAGTTAAGCTAGTTCAAGAAGATCCAATGTTTGAGCTAAAGTTTCCTAGGTTTTCATACAGGTACAAGTATGAGGATGGTGAATATTCTGTTTTTGCGCCGTGGTCTCAAATTGCTTTTATACCAGGTGAATTTGATTTCATGCCTAAAAAAGGATACAACTTAGGTATGACAAATAGGCTAAGATCATTAAAAATAATGGATTGGGTGCCTAAAAACATACCTAAAGATGTATCTCAGGTAGATCTTTTGTTTAAGCAATCAAACTCTCCAAATGTTTATACTGTTGATAGTTTTAAGCCAGATGATGTTATAGTCGGCATTGCTCCTGAAAACCCGTGGAACACACCTGGTACGGGTAGGAACATGGGTAATTACACCGTTACATCAGAGCTAATACACGCTACTGTTGCTTCTAACCAAATGCTCAGACCTTGGGATAACGTTCCTAGAGTGGCTCTTGCTCAAGAGATAACCGCTAATAGATTAGTGTTCGCTAACTATGTTCAAAACTACAATACTATAAGTAATATTACTACTCCTCCAACGGAAATTAAACCGATGTTTGAGATAGCAATAGATTACACTAACATCGAAGAAAACCCACTACTCGTTAGATTACCTGGAAAATCTTTAAAATCAATGAGGTCTTACCAGCTAGGAGTTGTTTACAGGGATAGATATGGTAGGGAGACGCCTGTTATGACGTCTAACTCTGGTACTTTTAAGATTAAAAAAGAAAGTGCAAAGAACTATAATAGAATCAATGTTGGTTTATCTTCAGAAGCACCTGATTGGGCAGAGTCTTTTACTATTTACATTAAAGAAACAGCTAACGAGTATTATAATCTATCTATGGATAGATGGTATAATGCAGAGGATGGTGGCATATGGGTTTCTTTTCCCTCTTCAGAAAGAAATAAAATAAGTGACGAAACAGTACTTTACTTAAAAAAGCAGCACGACTCTGACGTACCGGTAGACACCGAGATAGAGTATAAAGTTATATCAATAGAAAACGGCGCACCTACTTTTATTAAAACAGATAAACAATACTGGGGTGGCGTTCAAATGATGCTTCCACCAGCTGGTTGGGGTAGAAAAGGTAAACCAGGAAGTTGGCAGGCGGGTATGTTTGGTAGTACTGGGTTGCCTTTACAAGGTAGGTTGTATTTAGATGTTTATGCTGAATACGCAGCACAAACTATACTTGAAGGATTGAAAAGCATGACCGCTAATGGTTTAGAGGTTAGGATTACACAGCAAGCGGGTGACTCAAATGCCTATGGAGCAACTGGCGCTGACAAAGCAAATAAATCTAATTGGTATGGGGTTTCTAGGGTTAGTTTCATAGGGGAAGAACCTTCTACATACACAGAGCAGTATACTGATCCTAGTAGTGGTATAACGACTGAGGTTGAAGTAGAGGAAGCAAACGCTAAACACCCACTAGTTAGAATAACGTTAGACAAAGTTATGGGTCCTGATATGGCTTTTACAGAACCAACTGATAATTTAGATTTAGCTAGAGGTTTATCTCTAGAATTACAAAATGAAATTGTAAGAAACAAATCTCAATTTGAAGGAAGATTTTTCGTTAAACTACACAGAAATAATGATTTAGTTAGAAACATTATAAATCCATCAAATCCAGTTGGTGACAAATTATTTGTTAAAGAAAGCAAAGGAATAAAATATCTTTGCGATGCACACCCTGGTGTTCAAGATTGGTCTAGTAATGTGCCTGATCACAGAGCAACCACTCAAACTTTAGTTGCACCGCTTACGAATTACATACCCGTTGGTGTTGATGTTTGGCAAGGAAATACTAACGCAGGAACTTTTGGCACGGGCTTACATATGGGTAATTATGGTACTAAAGACGAGGGTAGACCGGTGTCAATATCTAGTTATAGCGCCGCAGCAGCAGGAGCATCTTGGAGTACGCCCAACACACCTTCTGATCAATTAGCGCCTGTTATTTGTAATGATTGGACTACAAGCGCAGACCCTTTTGTCGGTGCTCAATCTTACGAGCGTGGTTGTTGGCCTTTTTCCCCGGGTCCTGATAACGACACAATATGGAGTGGCGCTGGTGGTAACAGTGGTGTTCACGGTTGGGCTAATAAAAAAGGAGATCCTTCTTGGTATGGAAATAGATACAAGCCGCACACGGATAGTCACGGTCAAACACCCGGTTCAAGCTCAGCATCTTATGATTGGCCATCTTTTTTTCCGTCTCAATGGATACCCGCGCATAACACAAGTAGATTTAGAATAAAAGATCCAAATGCCACTCTACCAGCTTCTTTGAATGCTGAATTTGTACTTCAAGATGTTATTGATAAAAAACAACCTTTAAATCCTTTTTTAAAACCAGCTATATGGGGTGACGATCCGTTTGTGGGCGGCGCTTGGAAACGCCATGCATTTGGTACTGGATTAGGTATGATTGGTAGTGCTGGTATTCAAATGAACTGGAACTACACGACTATGGCTAGGTTGAACAGAGATTGGCTTGGTTACTGGAACACTGGTTCTGGTAGTGACGATACTGAATGGCCTTTTGTTAGAGCGTCATGGGATAGGTGGTTTATAGATAAAGTTGGTGCGGCTGAGAACTATGCTGGATCCGGTATATGGGATGATGAGAATGTTTCACACATTGCAATATCATACTGGGGCATTGGAAACAACTCAAAACCAATAACAGATTCTCACGATCTTGCATTCCACCAAGAGAGTGAACTGTCATTTGCTAACTTTTTAAGCACGGTTGGTACTATGTTTAGGTTCAAACAAGATCCTGATCAGACCATTTACACGATAACAGACGTTCAGGTTGAAAAAGTTTTCAATTATGAGGGTTTTCACGGAAGTTGGGGATATCAACTTGCTGACGATGAAGATGGAAATCCTGGCGCATTGAAAGGGATTGCTCCACCGCTAGGGCCAACTAAAAAACACGAATTAGGAATAGCTGGCCGTCATTTTTTCTACTCTGATATATGGCAGAATTCAGACGGAGGTTTAGACAGGGAGAATACAGGTAGAGCGATGCAAAACAATCGCTTACGATTTAATCTTACTTTAGATAAAAAAATAGGGTTAGGTCCGAATAATTTCCATCCTATCACTAACCATGTTGGTCCAGCTTTGAATCATCCAATACACGCTGACGGTACAATGATATCCAATATACAAACTTTAGATGGAGTGCGAGATAGAGTTCCTTACGATAAAACTGCTGCTGATCACGTTGGTATAGAAAAAGGCGGTACACCTTGCCCACTAGGAACTGCTGGGGACAAAACAAAAACAGATTACTCTGCTAACGCTAGGTATTTCATGTATAACCTAGCTAGTTATTGGAATGCTGGTGACTTGAGTAAAATACCAAGTACTGGGTCAAACTTCGAGCAACCAGAAAACATTGACCATCCTTTTTACACTGATAGCAATAACGGAAACGGAGTACAAATAGGTTTGCATGAAAGAGGTTTGAACGAAACTACTATAGAAATAGTAGAGTGGTACGATGGTAAAGAAACAGAGCAAAGAATGAGTAATAATCCAGCTGTGTTTGAAACAGAGCCTAGAGAAGACGTAGGCATGGACCTTTACTATGCTGCTAGTCCAACGTATCCTGTTAACTTGAAGAGATATAGATTCGACAATGATGAAGATCCAGGTTTTTATGACTATGGATTAAGAGGAGAGGAGTTTATACCAGTTGGTAGTATAGCTGAGGATGTGGCAACCTCTACTTTTTCTCAAGTTGATGGTGTTCAGGAGAATAGAATATGGGTAAACGAACCACTACCAGGACTACAAGACGGTACAACACCTGACGGATCTGGTGGCTTCGTGCCCGCAAGTAATATAACATTTGAGACTAAAGGCGAAGGTACTTACTACGGTATTAACATTGACAACAACTACACTAAGGGAGTTGTCAGCAGGGTTATTACAGATAAAATATTTGAAATACAACCAGAAGTGCATTCTAGCCAAAGAAGTTTAAGTTATTTTAACTGCTATTCATTTGGAAACGGCGTTGAGTCAAATAGAATTAGAGATGACTACAATGCTATTACCATAGACAAAGGCGTTAAGGTGTCAGCACCATTAGCCGAGGGTTATAAGGAAGAAAGAAAAGCAAGTAGTTTTATATTCTCTGGAATATATAATTCCACTAGTGGTATTAACAGGACAAATGAATTTATACAAGCCGAACCAATAACTAAAGATCTTAATCCTGTAAACGGCTCAATACAAAAGTTATTTTCTAGAGATACTGATTTAGTGACATTTTGTGAAAACAAAGTATTCAGGGTGTTATCTAAAAAAGACGCCTTGTTCAATGCTGATGGTAATAAAAACATTACGTCTAACGCGGCCGTGCTAGGAGCAACGACACCTTTTGAGGGTGATTATGGTATGTCTAGAAATCCCGAATCATTTGCATCAGAGTCATATAGGGTTTACTTTGCAGACAAGGACAGAGGAGTTGTTTTAAGGCTTTCTAAGAGTGGTTTAAAGCCTATATCGAGTAATGGGATGAAAGATTGGTTTAAAGACAACCTGATGAATGCTAGCTCACTTATAGGTAGTTATGATGGTAGAGAAGATCATTATAATTTAACCATTGAAACTAAGGATCAAGATAATATAGACAATGCCTTTACATTAAGCTTTACAGAAAGCAAGGGCGGTGGTTGGGTTAGTTTTAAAAGCTTTATACATCAAGCTGGTATTACTTACAAAAACAAATACTACACTTTTCCGTCAAACAAATTTAACGCAGCTCAAACAGCTGTTAACTCAGCTTCAGAAAAACTTTATGGTACTGACTACGGCAACGGAACTGGTATGGCTGAAATGTGGCAACATCATGTTGACTTGGACTTTCACAGGTATTTAACCTCTGCTGAGGTTAAGGGCTCTGACACAATAACACTATCCTCAGGAGGTGGCGTAATAGTTATAGGTATGAATGTTGAAGGCAATGGAGTACCTATAGATACCACTGTTATACCTGGAGGTTTTGGTAATTCAATAAAATTATCAAACCCAGTTTATATAGAAGCTGGTGGAGAACTTAGGTTTACTTCCGCTAGAAATAATTTTTACAGCCTACAGTCTCATTCTATGGTAAGAACCTTGTTCAATGGAGACCAAGGAACTGTAAAACGCTTTAAAACTTTAAATTATGAGGGTTCTCAAGGTAAAACCTTGCAAGATACTAGTGATGATTATATACTAAGCCTGTATGATACTAATAATGGCGAAAGCTCAATAAATGTAGGCCAAGTGTTTAATAACAACTATGCTAAAAACGGTTGGGAAGTTTCACAAATAAAAACTGATCTACAAGATGGTAGTATAAAAGAGTTTCTCGATAAAGAAAACAAATGGTTTAACTATATAAGCGGTGATGTAGATGCTGGTTTTGGAGATGATGTAGATACTGCGGAGTTTTCAGCACAAGGATTAGGATTCTCTAATATTTAAAAAAAGAAAAGATGTTGACAATAAAATCTAAAATACTATATTCACCTGACCCTATCTATCCTGGTGGTGGAGATTGTGGTGACGGAACCGGTAGTGGTGGCGGCGGTGGCGGTGGCACTTATAGCGACGGCGGCGGTGGTGGTGGAGGTTGGTCCGGCGGCGGTGGCGGTGGCGGTGGTAACCATGACGGCGGAGGAGATGACGGTGGCGGTTTTGATGATCCGTGTGATGGAATAAATCCACCTTCTTCTTGTCTTCCGGACGAAGAATGTCTTTTTGGATGCGGAGGCACAAATAACTGCACTGGACCTGATTGTATAGATAACGAGTGCACTGGACCCGATTGCTCTTGGGGCGAAGATGGTGAGTGGCGTGTTTACTGGATGTGTGGTCCAAACGTTCCTGGCATGACACAGACTAAGGCAGAGATAATAGTACTTGAAAACGGTACGTTTACAACAGACATCGATAAGTGGAATGCTCAAGAAGAGCACTACAAGAATAGTTCAGAATTTTTACAAAGCCAAATTCAAATTAGCGATTCATTTACTGGGCTAACAGATGCTTTGATGCCCGGCTTAGTTTATCCTAACGCTTGTTACACTTATTTAGGAAGAAAATTTGGTGACTCACCAAGTGACGCTGTTCAAAACGGATTAACAATTAACGAAGTGGAGTGGGCTGGGTTTACCGACTATGATGCCGACTACAATTTAGCCACTCAATCTCTTTGCCTTGAAACGTGTGGGGAGGACGACGAGCCCGGAGGAGGAGATGATGAGGTTGGCTGTATGGACCCAACATCCTTTAGTTACAATCCAAACGCCGTGACTCACGACCAAACGGATTGCTGTTATGTGTCAGGGTGTATTGATACTAAAGCGGTTAATTTTAGTTCAGGTGCATGTTTTGATGATGGAGATTGCTGCTATATTTCTGGATGTACAGATACAGCAGCTGTTAATATTAATAGGGAAGCTTGTTTTGATGATGGAAGTTGTTGCTACGTAAAAGGCTGTATGAACCCAGCGGCAACGAACTACGATCCTCTTGCTTGTTTTGATGATGGGAAGTGTATAGTGATTGAAGCTTCTGGTTATGATTATGGTATTTATTGTGTTTTTCAACCCGGGGAAGGAGATAACCCTGATTATAACTTTACGTTTTATAGAAATCTAAATTTAGATCAAACTAGTGTTATTGCTGGTTGGGGTTGTACTGATGTGGTATCTATGATGACAACACCACAACCCGGTTACCAAATAAATACACTTAGTGGCGTGGATAAACTAATGTCACCCGGTGATACAATTACGTTTGACTATAACCAAGCAGCTTGTAAAACCTACGTAGGAACGTACCACTCAGCAATACCAGCTGCAACTAGTGTTGGGCTGCTATTACCAGGTGCAACTACTCCTATTCCGTATTTGAACTCAGGCCCTTGTCCATCTGATTCGGTTAATCAAAATAACCCGCACACTATAGTCGGAACTGATTTCAGCTACTCGTGTGGGAATTGTTGTGACAAGCTCAACGACACAGAGTGTGACTCTAATCCACCTGGATGTACAGAGCCATTAGCGTATAATTATAATCCAAGTGCAGGTTCCAGCGATAACGATACTTGCATATGGAAAGTGCCTAGGTATTGTGTGACAAGCCAAGAGGGAGATAGGGAAATTAAAAACGATTTTTATTTCCATGGAGATAGCGCTTATACACAGCCAAACCAACCTGGATCACTTGCGAATGGTGGGTTTTTGCCCGGATCAACTCTCAAAGATAACATAGGTCACCTCCAAACTTACTTTAGTAACTTGTCCAACTCGCCAAATGCAAGCACGGCAACATCTGTAGCTTACTTTTTCACGGCAAATTCACATCAAGGTGATGGAACTCAAAGCTATTGTTTTGTTTGGGTAGGTTGGGACACCTATGTTGGAGATGGAAGCGTTAAATTTAATGACACTGATGGGTACGCAAACGGACCAACTAGCGTGATGATGGGCCCTTATTACGAGGGTAATGTAGTTGGAGGAGGTACTCAAGGTGTTCCGGGTATAAACGTTTTCCCAGCTGGAAACACTGGTATATTTTATTCCGCTGGTGTTGGAGCTTGTGGTCTATGTGGCAATAATAGTACCGCACAACCATCAGGCTGTATAGATGCGGCGGCTGGGAATTATGATCCATTTGCGGTTATTGATGATGGTTCATGTGACAATGTTGAACCCGTTAAAGATATACTTGGCTGTATGGAATCTTCTTCTCTAAAATTTAATCCAGCTGCAACTATTGAAGATGGCTCTTGTGAATGGCTTGCTTGTGTCTGTAATGCGTTTACATCGTATGGTTATGGTAGTTGTCCTGATTTTATTAACAATGGGTATTTGATAGGACAGACTGATACTAATGGAATGGACATTCCACTAGCAAGTACCAGCGCTGAATACTATAGCACTATATACCCTGGCTCACTAATAATAGACACTGGTTTTGTTGTGGGAGGAGTTCCCTTTGATGGTGAGACCGTAACTCAGTGTAACGAGTGTAGTGAGTATGTTTATGCAAACACTGACATTGATAAGATACAAAACGCAACAATATCAACCGCTTCAACACATGGCAATGCACATGTTAGAAATTATTTTGATAGTCAAGGGGTTGGTGATGGAATAATACTAGATTTTCCATACCCAGAGTCACAAAGCGTTCCTTTTCCTCATACTAACGAGCTGGATTCAATTGGTGGACCGTGGTCACCACAAAACCTTCAACCCACGATAAGCTGGTCCCAAGCCCAAAGAGATCGTAGTGTTAATAGTGGGTCTATAGACCTAGCTTCTGGAACTAACCCTATGATTGAGTACTCAAGACAAGGTGATGGTACTCCTGGTGCACAACCTTATGGAGGAAAAGCTTTCTACATGGGTAGTAATCTACCTGTTTTTTCCGACAATCCCGTTGCTACAACGATCACTCGTAGAGGCACGGGATGTGACGATGTTATTATTACCACCGTGGGTACTATAACTACTCCACAGGGAATAATTGGGTGTATGGATCCGCTTGCTAGAAATTATGATCCACTTGCAACGCAAAACGATAGCGAGTCTTGCGAAATCATGGGAACTGGTTGTAATGATCCCTTTGCAATAAACTACGATGCGAACGCACTATTTTCCGCTGGGACGGTATATCTTGGTGGCGCTGATTGTTCTGGTGTTGGGTTCTGTATTTTTGAAGGATGTTTAGATCCAACGGCACTTAACTACTGCAATAGTTGCAATGCTGAGTACGGTTCTACTCCAGCTAACATAGCAGTTAACAGTGGTATTTATTCAGGGAGTAACACCTATTGCATTTATGAAAGCTCCCAATCAAGTCTACCCTCAACCGGTTTAATGGCTACACATGGGACGCCATCGTCGATGAGCATATCTAGAGTGAGCGGAGAGTATACCGCTGTTCTTTCAATTCAAGTTCCAGCTGGTTGGAATACATATAGAAATAGTAGCACTGGATCTACAAGCCCACACTATAGCATACTGTGGAGGGATAATAACCCAGGGGCTCAAGGTGCTAACGGCTATTGCGCAACATACGGTTCCGCTGGAGGTTCTAGTTTTATTAGTTATGATGCCGCTACTGGTATTGAAAAATGGCAACTTAATGCTGGTGGTGCGTTAAGCCCAGCATATTTCCTACCTTGGGGATCAGGTAGTATCGACATTATCTTATCATCGCCTAGCTATATGACCGCAGCGGTGACTGGCACCACTAGTCTAAGTTTGAATTCAATTTCTATAAACGTACCAATATCATCATAATATGGCAAAAATAATATTACAAGCAAGTTCATTTAGAAAAAATTACAATATTGATACCGTGGCCGTAACAGCTAGCGAATACAATAATGGCAAAACATTTGCTTTAGAAGCAAAACCCGAAGATGGTTATGTTGTTGATGCTGCTGATTTTTATAATGGGTTTCTCCAGGAAAACATAGAAAGCGTTACATATAGTAACACCAGTGTAGATGTTGGTTTTGAAAATAACGTAAGAATAAACGTTACCTTAAAGAGCGACATAAACTTAGTTGGATCCGCAAATTTTTTAGTGTTTGTTGCTGCAAATGGCGTAGGAAAAGTTCCTTCTAACGAGTTAGTATTTGTAGACGAAACAAGCGTAGAGGAAGGTATAAGCGTTAGCAATGCCTTGGGCACTGTCACGCTAATAGACTCTAAAATATCAAAAAAAACACACTCTAATACATACAGGGTTATAGGCGTTAATGGTGAGTCCGGTATTATAATGCAAAAAACGTTTACGGCGGAAAACGGTTATTACTTAGTTGATCCACCAACCTGGAAACTACAGTCTAGATTAAAAAGCAACTACTCTATAGCAACAAAAGAGTTTAAAGATGGTAATAACGATCTTTATAAAAAGATATATGAAATATCCTATGCTTTTCCAGAGACTAAGTTTACAGCTAAATACCAAGATAAAATAATTTTTAGTTAAATAATATGAAAGCCAAAAAAAGAAATAACGCAGTAGTGAAGTCTGTATCTCCAAGTGACACTAAAAACCATAAAATATATTCCATCACTTCTTCTTTTGCTCCAGGAGGCGGTAATAGAACAAAAAGAATATCTATAAAAGGAGTTCCTGGTAGTACATTTACACTGATGGCGCAAGACGAGAATAACAAAGTGTACAGCTTTGCTACAGGAAATTTTAATGGAATTGCAACCCCGTTAACAGGTATAATTCCACCTAGTGGGGTGTTTAAATCTATTGTCAACACTGGAAGAGCGGAATCAGTAGAAGTTAGATTACAGGGGGAGATTGAAGCTACCGATACTAGCGTAGTACAACCGGTTAGTGTTATATCACAGGCGCTTGCCAGTAGTGTATTTACAATAACTGCTGACGGCACTGGTTTATCGAATCTTAATCTTATAGCAAGTTCTTTTGCAAGTCCTAATATTAACGTAGGTGGTAGCGGCTACCTTAAGTTTGAGCTTGTAGTA
>TARA_R110002073_G_C9497523_1_pt1 | contig 14117 bp, 9 predicted proteins | sample TARA_R110002073 | Tara Oceans TARA_R110002073 (sample SAMEA4397174) | marine metagenome | biome: Polar Biome; feature: [DCM] deep chlorophyll maximum layer (ENVO:01000326); material: water (ENVO:00002006), including particulate matter (ENVO:01000060) such as... | depth 40 m
AATGACCCTCCAAACACTCTTGCCAACAACTCAGATGTCTACCATCTAAAATCCCTACCGGGATGAAGAAAGACCGAAGCCGGAAGAAAAATTGCATTCGCTATCGGAACGCCAATAGCAAACATTTAGCAGTCCAGCATTAGCCTTGGCTGTGTGCGGGAACCGTGGTGAACGCCAGACGGCTCACATACCCGATGACACCTGCCTACCTGCTTAGAGAACCAGGAACTCACTTTTCGCGTCTTCCATGAAGACGCCCGCCACCTGACCAACATCACGATCGATGGCAACGTTCAACAGTGGGACCGCAATCGATTCAAGATCACCTTGGTCAAAGGCACCAACGACTTGGGTCAAGTGAAGCTTTCACCCGAGAACTTTGCGAGCATTCAAACAGCAGGATCAACCGGACAGTGACAACGAGGAATGCTGCTCAATCAACCGTTTGCAACGGTAGGATTCTCGTCCGCATCGGGACCATCCAAAACTGCGAACACCTCCGCCAAGCTGATCTTCAGCCCGGGCAGAACCTCACCACCATCGAGTGATTCCGTTTCGCCACGCACCGAAGACTGCGTCGCCGAAGTGAAGATGGCAACGGACCTTCGAATGGGATCCACCGCCCAAACCAACCGGACGCCAGCGTGAAAATATTCGCGACGCTTGCGAGCCATTTCCGCCCGAGTGTTCCCCGGACTGAGAACCTCCACCACCAAATCAGGAACAATTCGGGGAAACGCCTCCTCCGGCAATTGTCCGCCCGGCAGTCGGTCCCAGGACAAAAAAGCTACGTCAGGACCGCGAATCAGATCGGGAAAGAGGGTCACAAAACCATCCGGCCCCGAGACGATGCCCAGCTTGTGTTGCCTCGCAAATGCACTCAAAAATTCGATCAACACAGCCGCCAGCAGTGATTCTTTGAACCCCATCTGCTTCTCCACCAATTGGCCATCGACGAGTTCGCACATCACGCCCTGAGCGTGAAGGATGGCAAGATCCTCTGCTGTCGCGGGCCTGGAGGCTTCAACCACCCGCAATCGATCGGACGAAATGCCTCCCAGGTCCGTCAGCGTGTCAGCGACACTGAGAGGCAAAGCCGCATTCGCGGTGGCGTTGGGAAGACTGGGAATTTGCATGGTCACATTCTAACTCAAATCGAACGGTGATCTCAAACGAAAGGCCCTGCCTGATCCAACAGACTCCGTTGAACTCGCCACGCCCAACGGCAGCTCGCAGAAGACACGACCGATTGAAGCCAATTCAAGGTTCAATGCGTTCACCACCGTCCCGTGTGATCAAAGCCTTCAGTTTTTCTTCGTCCACCGGATCCATCGTCCTCACGGATCCATCGGCCATCAGATACCGAAGCGCGGCATCATCAGCAAACTGCGGCAACTCACTGAGATCTTGCGGCTTCGTCCAAGGAACTGACGATTTCGTTTCCATAATCAGCAACGTGTTGGCAAGTCCATCCCGGATGTCTTTGAACTTTACTCCATCGTCGATGCCCAATGCACTGGCACCATCGGCGATGCCTTGATAGTTGGCATGCCAGACGGGTTGATCCTCCGGTGCATCCGGACGGCGATAGATGGAAGGCATCTTCGGCAGCAACTTCAAGTTCGCTTCACTGTCCCACGGTTCGTCAAACCGATACTGCTCGAACAACTCCTGTTGCTCAATGAAAGGTAGAATCGCCACTCGCCAAGAAAACGGCTTCAACTCGGATTCGTCGTTAACTCCAATCGCTCCCTCTCTCGCCATCGATGCCGAAGCAGGAAACTTTCGATAAGCCGACGCAAAGTTGTGAAAGGCAAGGCCCATTTGCTTGAGTTGATTGGTGGACTCGACATCGCGTTCACCTGCCTGGACCCAGAAGTCCACGCCTTCAATCTTTGCTTGCATTATCAACAAGAGTGCAGAGTTGATCGATTGGCGCGCGATGGCATCAGCTTTCGACACGACTGGCGAATCCATCAGTGCTTTCACTTCAGTCATTTCGGTCGGAATGCTTCCAATGCGTTCGGCGACACGAATGTTTTCGACCTGATAGGAACCGGTAAAGTCCAATGACGAACGCGGCTGCAGCGTCTTCGACCCAAGCTCCAGTTTATCTTCATTCAAAAACCGAACCATGTAGATCGGGTCTCCCTGAGGCCCCCCTGGGAACGAGTTTTCAAAGTGAACTTCCATCCATTGGTCACGGTGAGGCATAACAGTCATCTTCCCGGCCGCTCGAATCCACTGATCGGTCGCCACAAAGAATCCTGAATTATCGAACGCAAGCAACCTGCCCGCTGGCTCATCACTGATTTTCCAAACGCCTTGAAGACGCCAGATATCGATTGGTGCCTGTGTCACAACCCCTACTTCTGACAGTGGCTGAACGAGTCCACTGCTCAACGCATCCATCAAGAAGCTGATTTCTTCCTGGGTAAACCGACCCGTGATTGCAATGTCACGGCCCACTTCCGCCATGATCGTCGGTGCCATTCGGATCTTCCCGTTGACGATGATCGCCAACTTTCGACGCATATTGCTGGCCGTGAGTTTCCGAAGTGCCTGCGCCGCCGAATTACTCAAGCGAAGATCGATGTGCCAGGTGCCCTTTGCTTGCGCCATGTCGATCTGTTCGCGAAGCTTGTCTTGATCGATTGCCAACGAACCAGCCTCACGGACCAAATGCAATGTTTGCCCGTTCATGTGCAGCGGCGATGAAAGGTCCGCATCAGGATCGGCCGCATACCATCGAAACCCATCTCGCGTGACAGCGAAGTCTTGAGGAAGACCTTCATATTTCGAGCCGTACTCCCGCATTTCTTCTTCGGTTGCCAAGATCGCGAACCTCAGGAAAGCTTCTTTGCGTTGGTCTGCGGAAGCGGCAACGGCGGGCAACGCCGTGGTTTCCGGAGGTGGGTCAGGTGATGCGTCGGGAATGACGGTGACTTCGCTTCCATCCGGTGCATTCACGGTCACCACCGAACCGTCGGGCATTTTGATGCGGATCAACAAGCCACTCATCATTCCAATGAACAGCCCCAAGAAACCGGCGGCGATCGCCGCGGTGATGGGCACCGATCGTCGCCGCCAACTTTGTGTGTGGGACAAAACCTTGGTTTCTGGATGGCTGGCGGGTGCACGCTCGGGCGAGGCTGTTTCAGCTCGAGCGATCAAGCCAGACAGATTCGCACCGCTCGCAAATGGCTTCAGCTTTTCAGCGACCTGCATCGGCGTTTGTGGTCGTGACGTTGGGTCTTTGTCCAACATCGATGCAATCAACTTGATCAACCCAGCGGGTGCATCGGTCAAGAAATCGCTGAGCACCGGTGGTGGCGAGGAAACATGAGCCGTCATCTTGGCAAACGCGGTCGTGCATTGCGGTCCAGCAAACGGGGCATGCCCAGTCAGCAATTTGAACAACGTGCAACCAAGCGAATAAATGTCGGCGCGAACGTCGACGCCACGACTGTCCGTGACCTGCTCGGGGGCGATGTAATCCGCTGTCCCCATCGCTTGTCCGGTGCCGGTCAAACCTGATGTTTCGTGACGAGGTTCCTGCAAACGAGCTAACCCCAGATCCAACAACTTCACTTCGCCGGAATGGCCCAGCATGATGTTCGACGGTTTGACGTCGCGGTGAACGAAGCCTTGGTCGCTGGTGTATTGCAGTGCGACGGCCACTTGGCGAATCAAATCACAAGCGTCCGCAATCTCGATCGGCCCGATTCGCGAAACCAACTGAGCCAAATCCATTCCGTCAATGAATTCGGTGATCAAAACCGCTGTGCCATCGATTTCACGTGCGTCATGGGCCGTGACGATCCCAGGGTGACTCAACTGTCCCACGGCCCGCATCTCAGCCTCAAATCGCTCCTTCATTTTGGCATCTGCGAGACGATGCCCGGCCAAGACCTTGAGCGCGACCAGGCGACCTAATTTGGTATGACGAGCCAAATAGACATTGCCCATCCCACCGCGGCCCAGCGGGCGAACGATCTCATATTCACCAATTGAGACCGGAAAATCCGGCATGTCCGAGATGGTGGGTGACTGCTGGCCAATTCCGATCGCACCCAAAGCAGCGATCACGGCCACGTCGCATTGTGGCTCGAGAATCCATTCCGAAGCGTCATCGGGCGATCGAATAGCTTGGATCAAAGAGTCCTCGCCATCGCCGATCGTTTCCAATTCGGATTGGCAAACTTCACAATCACGAAGGTGGTCCAGCATCGAATCGCTGTCTTCTTCGGCCAATCGGCCCAGCGTCAAATCCTTCAATCGTTCGATCGACGGGCATTCAGTTGCGGTCATCATGGGTGTCCTCCGGGATAGTTAAGGTAACGCACCAGGATGAACGCGGGCGTCTGACACCATTTACTGATAAAATCTTTTTCATGAGCCACACGTCGCCCTCGAACGAACATCCCACCCTGTCATCGATGCTGATTTCCGGTGTCAAACAGATGGATGCCGAAAGCTGGACCCGTTTGGTGGGCACCTTCGGCCCGATCGTCTACCGCTGGTGTCGGACCTCAGGAATCCCCGCGTCCGATGCACCCGACGTGGTTCAAGAAGTCTTCGCATCCGTGGCCAGAGGCATTGGCGACTTCCAAAGAAAGAAACGCGAAGGCAGCTTTCGTTCTTGGTTGGCCACGATCACACGCAATCGCGTTCGTGATCACTTTCGAAGGCTTAACAAACTCGCTGAGGCTGATGGACGAGCGATCGGTGGCAGTGAAGCGCTCGATCAATTGCATCAAATCGGTGAGCAAGAAATCGCCGACATGCTGGATTCCACCATTTGCCCCGCGTCAATCGAAAGCCCACTGATTCGCCAAGTCATGGCGTCGGTCGAATCCGAATTTGAAACCATGACCTGGCAAGCGTTCTGGGCCACCACCGTCGATCAGCAACCTGCATCAACGGTCGCAGACAAGTTGGGCCTTTCCGTGGCCAGCGTTTACCAAGCGAAGTCGCGAGTTCTTCGCCGACTTCGCAAACGGATGGCAGAGCTGCCGGAATAGACCAGCGGCAAATCATTGCCCTGAATCAGTTGGCCTCGTTGATCTTGTTCAGGGTGTAGTACGCCTGAGGGTGCAAGAGCGGGTTGCCAACTTGGTTGCGGACACCATTGGAATGAAGCTCGTGAACATGACCGAGTTGCAATCCGTCGATCACTAATCGCACGTGCATTTCGCCCTCCGAAACAGTTGCCGATGTGATCGTGGGTTTGGTCGGATCCACCTCTGGACTGCCGTACTGCGAACGGTACTCATACGTGTAAGTCTCGATCTTATAGCCAGCCAAATCGGTCGCCGTTGCCGCATCAACAGGCTGAGTGAATTCCAGATCGAAACCATCTGCCGTTGACTTCATGTGTTTGATTTCAAACGGGACTTTCCCAGTCCAATCCATCCGTTCGACCGCGAATGGTCGCGGCCCGGTTGATCCCCAACCACGGTTGGTCCCGCCAACAAACATCGATCCGTTGGGAGCCATCTCCATCCCGACATTGCCTGAGCCAAACCCTCGTCGGAACGGAAAACAAACGCCTTGCCAAACGCCATCGACTTCTTCCAAGTCGACTCGCATGACCGTGCTCTGCGACTGATCGCTCACGAACAATTGGTTTTCGAACGGACCAAATTTTCCACCTGACTGATCGCAAACGATGCCCGACGCACTCTTTCCCATCTTGTTGTACGGGAACATGACCACCGTCGGGACCAGTTCTGGGATCTTGGCCGCTTCGGTCAAAATGCGACTGCCGCTTTCAGGTTCTTGAGGACGCTTGCCCATGTTCGGTGCATCGTCATACCAATCCCAACCACCGGGATGGCCCATGAACATGCCTTCCCGCAGCACTTTCAGACCACACGTTCCGTTCCAAGGACCTTGGTTGTCGGTGTAGAAAACATTGCCGTTCGAATCGGTCCCCATCCCACCGGGCGAGCGCACGCCGCTGGAATACGGAATGGTTTGGCCGTCCGAAGTGACCTTCATCGCCCAACCCCGAAACGGAACCTTGCTACTGAACGACCCGGTCAAACACAACGTGATCAGCATGTCACCGTTGGTATCGAGTTTCGATCCAAACGCGTACTCGTGGTAGTCACCCGACACGCCCCATCCATCCGCATGCGTCTGAAAAACATCCGCCGCACCATCGCCATCGGTGTCTTTCAATCGTGTGATTTCAGGACGTTGCGTCGCGATCAACCATCCGTCTTGTTCGGTCAAGCTGAGTGGTTCGTGCAGCCCGCGAGCGAACACGCTGAACTGATCCGCGGTCACTTTTTCAGCGAGTGGATTCTCGATCATGAAGATGTCACCGCGGCGGGAACACACCGCTAATCGACCGTCTTCCATCCATTCAAAGCCGCACGCTTCGATGACCTCGCCCTCCGGTGTTTCGAAGGTCGTGATCGCGTAGTAGTCGCTTTCCTTCGGTTGGTCCGCCCGGGTCGCCGAGACAAAGCTCAACAGCAAAACCAAGCTGGCCAAAAATCGAATTCGCATGAAGTTCATCGTTCAGGTAATCAATTAAAAGTTCGGTGGCAAAAGTGTCAATTCAAAGCAACGCGTCGGAGGTTCATCACCATGCAATTGTCTGCTGGATCGTCGATGCTTCCCCGACCGGCAAAGCAGCACGCCAAATCGCTTTGCCATCCACCGTCACTTTCTCAAGCCGTATGCCTTGAATCTGCAAACTCGTTTGGTTGCTGACACGGAAAACTTGCGTGCCTTTCGATTCTTCCACGAGTTCCATGGGTTGGTCGGTCGGTTGCCACACCCACTGCTCGCTGCCATTCGCAGCAGGAACCGAAATCGTCAACGTTCGACTCAGTCGCGGAGATGGTTTCTCACCAGCCGGCGTTTGCGATGAAATCGTGTCCTCCACTTTCAAATCACCTTGAGCAAACCCAATGGTGATGGTTTCGCCGCCACTCAATTGATACCCGCCAAAACGGAAGTCACGAGCTCTCGCCGACTTCTCCGGCCAAGCCGCAGCGATGCTTGGAAGCTGCGCCAACGTTGACTGCCCCTCCAGAATCGCGACCGCATCCCCAAGAGGTTCCTGGCGACCTTGCCCCCGGCCACGCCAGTGCATCGACGCATCGAAGAAGCCATTCCTCCAAACCCGAGCCAACGTCATTTGCTCAGCATCCCAAATCAGGTTGGTTTTGTTTGGGAAGGCGATCCCGATTCCGCGTGCACTGACCCCGGTAAAGAAGTTGCGATAGATCCGCAGTGCTTGCTCGGTCGGCTGCAAAACAATCGCATCCTGCTTCAGCCCCACAGGTTCTTTGGCTTTGTCGCCAAGCGACAGATACTTCCAAATGGCGTCGGTTTGGTTGACCGGGTCCCCGTCTTCAATTGTGGTGATCGCGGACTTGCCATCCACAAAACTGTTCGGCATTCGAGTGCCAGGTCGATACAGCGTTGGGTTTTGCAAATAGCGTTGAAACCATTCGTACCGAAGTCGTTTGGGCATCGTCAAAAGATCAATCGCACCCAAACCGCCTCCGGTGTCTCCACCGAAACTATGACACTTGATGCACGCCAATCCGTCGTTCCCACAAAGCTCGCGACCGTTGGAAACGATCGTCGATTCACTGGCGGTGGTGTCCGCTTCTTCAACCGTCGGATCCATGTCCAAACGCCCCACCGCAGCATGCCAGTCTCGCAGTGGCTCGTATGCAAACGCCGGCATTCGCGTGCCCATGTAGCTGCGAAGGTTGGCACCGTGATTCAAAACATCGGTGATTGTTTGCGGAGTCAGTTTGTCCCCAACACCCGTTAATTGCGGGGGCAAACGGCCTTCCAATCCCATCTCGGGAACCGTCGACACAAACGACTGATCACGCGACAACTCGGGTCCGCCGACACCATCGCGTTGGTGACAGGCATAGCAATTCAGTCCTACCATCGTCATGTGAACACGCCGAGCGTCAGTCACCTTGGGGCGTTGTCCCGAGCGTCGGCGTTTCAGTGCCGATTCAATCGCAGATGTCTGCGAAGCTCCCAACGCAAAGTTGACTGCAGGTGCCGAAACGTCATCCGCCAAGCAGCCCTTCCCTTCGCTCGCCTGATCCAACGCGGGTGCTTGAACCAATTGCAAATCGGAAGCCTTGTCTTCACCCACCGAGTGGCAATTGGCACATCCGGCGGAATAGAACTGCTGCTTTCCTTTTTCGATCAAAGATGAGTTCGCCGCAAATTCGCTTGGCAACAAATCTAACGGCTTTCCACCGACGGTGTTGCTGACCCAATAGGCAATGTCATCGCGAGCAAAGGAATCGCTTTCCACTTCCAAGCTCAGCGACGTTTGTCCTCCACCATCAAAGTACTCCACGCGAACTGGATAGACTCCGGCCTTCAACTCGTATTCGGCTTTGACCGTTTTGTGAGGATGGATCCCATCGTTCTCCAATCGATGCCCATCAATTTCGAGTGCACTGCCGTCGTCGCTGGCCAAGTAGAAAGTCAACTTGGTGTCCGAGTTCACATGCAAATCGGTTTCGTAAACGATCGCGAAATTGTTTCTTCGTTTCAGGTCATCGAACTTCAGCCCACCGACTCGATCTTCGGAGACTGGTTCCAACGAATCAAACTTTGGCAGTTGATCCCATGAACCGTGGTAAACAGTTCGGGTGAATGCATCCGCGGTTTCGCCCACCGTGACCTCACGAGTCAGGTAAGCCGCGACCGCCATGATCTCTTCGTCGGTGCCGACCATCGCTGGCATTCGCAAGCCCGGACGAAGTTGGTTGCACGTTTTCAAGAACTTCGTCAGAGACGGCAACGTGTATTTCCGATGTGGCTTGCCCAGCGGAACCGACATCGGACTGGGACTGGCGGGATCGGCCGAGTGACAGGCTGCACACCCCACTTTTTGATAGAGCTTTTCGCCGCGATCAGCGAGCTTGTCACTGACGATTCGATCTTCAAGTGGTTGATCGTTGATCGAATGCAGATAGCTCGCGATTTCTTTTGCACGTTCCCGTCGTTCGGCCGCCTCCATTCCTGGCCATGGATCAGGCATTGTTGTGCCACGTTTGGTAGCGTGAGGATCAGCGATCATGTCAACGATGGCGTCAGCGCGAACTCGGCCGAACACCTGCGACAAATCGGGACCGCTCTGCGAGGGCAACATCGATGTTCCTGCTGCATGACACGCTCCACATGCCAAGTTGTCGATCAAAACTTCGCCCGCATCGGCCATCGACAACGCATCGGTGCCAACGAAACGTTCAAATCCGGAAACAATTGGACGCTTGGCTTCGCGTTCCGCGTCTCGTGGCAAAACCCAAATGTTTCGGTATCGAACCTGGTTCCCATGATCTTGCAAATAGATGGGGCCCGGCACGGGCCCCTCTTTCAATTTCGCGCCCCGAGTCGCATTCGGCACAACAACATTGTTCTGAACAATGACTCCGTTCAAACGAACGGTCATTCGAGCATCAGTGACCTTCTTCCCTGCGTCATCGAATCGCGCCGCCGTAAAATCGACATCGTAGGTCTGCCACTGCATTGGCGGATAGCAAACGTTGACCGCGGGAGCACTGACGGTGTAAATCGCACCGCATTCGTTATCGAGCCCTTCCAATCCAAACGAATCCAAAACCTGAGTTTCGTAACGGCCTTGGTGATAGACACCGCTGTTACCACGCTGTTGGCCCGTTGCCTTGGGCATGAACGGCGTCCGAAACTCCAAGTGCAACGTGTAGTCTTGGAATTGCTGCTTGCTGGTCGTGCCCTGCATCAACCAACCTTCGGGACTGACGCGACCGTTTTCCCAGTTCGCTTCCGCCGAATCTTTGGTCCCATCGAACAGCACCGTGGCTTTCGCGGGAGCAGACCGGCCCATCGTGCTGCTGACCCGCTCGACCCGTCGCAGATTCATCGAATCGAACAGCCCCAAAAGGACATCTTCATCCGCCTCAATTTTTCGAGGCGAAGGCTTTGCACCAGCTCCGGGCAGACCACCCTCGTAGATCACAACGTCAAACTCGCCGTCCCCGATTGCGATGACTTGGACGCCAGTTTCTTCCGCGACGTACTCGCCCTGCAGTTCCAGATCAGGATCATCGACAGCGGGTTCTTGTGCCGAGACGGAAGCCAGTCCCGCAACGCACCAAAAAACAACAAACAGTCCGGCCAGAAAATTCGGCACCGGCAGATGCATTCGCATGAGGAAAGTCTTCAAAGTAAGAATCATCGGGCAGTCAGTTCAGAAAGTGTTTCGTATTTTGCAGGAGCATCGTCGGCAGCCGCACTTCGCAACAAAGAAAGTGCTGCGGCAACCAACTTCTCACCCGATCCAGGTTTCGTTCGGGAATTGATGACTTCGTAACTGCCTTGCGCAAACGCCGCGTGCGTCGGCAGATAAGCGGTTTCAACACAGTTGGACAATTCAATCACCAGCGTCGTTTTAAATGGCGAGTGTCGTTTGATCGCCAAACCCAAGTCAACAAAAACCTCTCCGGGCAGGAAGACGATGGCCAACTCATCCCCCAAGGTAATCGTGGAAACATCAACGGGCAGATGATCGCCCACGCCTTTCCAAGCGATCATCGGCCAAACATTTGCAGGATCGTCGGCGTCGATCCACGCTGGATTGTTTCTCAACCGATCCAATTGGACATCGCGATTCGCGGCGACCAGGTCTTCGAATCCAATCTTTTCGCCCTCTCGAGCACGTGGGATCAACGCTTTTGCTCTCGCGATGCTTTGCTTCGTCGGTGTTTGCAACGGCAACGGCACCACCGCGTGGCGATATTTTAATTGCGGAGTTGCGTCTGACGGTGTCTCAATAGACTCCGCCATGATTGAACGAGCTTCTTCGACCAGCGTCTCACCCAACGCGTGCCCGATAAACTCACACGAATTGCGTTCTTTTCGGGATGGGTCAGAGTGATTGATGTCCCCACAGGTGCCGGCACCGAAAATAGACAGCACATCATCGCCAAAGCTTTCAGCCACTGCTCGCTGCATCAACGCGGGGTAGTCCGCACTCCATCGGGTGCCCCCCACCGTGTCCAAATGCAACGCATAGCTGCTGCAAATCGCAAACGGTCGATTGTTTTCAGAATCAACGACAGCGATAACGCCCAACTGATCATCGATCGGACCAGCGACGCGAAGTCGATTCGGATTGGATTCTCCTTGCCAAGTACGAATGCTGCCGTCTTTCATCACCGACCGGCGGTTGAAGGAAACCGGCACGGCCTGAGTTGCATTGCCAGCCAAAAGCTTTGCAGCCCGTTTGCTCGATATTGCATCTCCAATCGCACCGACGATCCCATCGATCAAATCTGCCGCGTAAGGAGAACCTGCGTTCCCTTTTTCGTTTTCGTTCAGTTCACCGCGAAGATGCCGAACCAGGTGAGCTTTGTAGTCGGGGGCAGTGTGCGAGTGCGTCGCGGACAGAATGTGGTTCTTGGACGGGATCCCGTGCAACGATTCCGATCTCCGAACCACTTCTTCATACAAATCACGAGTGACTCCAACCAAGTCGCAAACGCCCCAAACAACCGTTGTGCCGCCTTGCTCGAACACCACCGCCTTCGCGAAAAGCGGGTCTCGAGTATCGGTCGCCAACCGCTCGTGAAAATAGCCCGACATCGGAAAACCCATCGGTGGAGTGATGTCTCGTTGCGCACTTCCGATCAACAACGACGAAGTCGACGCTGATTCCAACGCTGGAGCCTTTGGAGTTTTCTCGTCTGCTGTCGCAACTGAGTGATCAAGGCCGCTCCAAACGAGACAGGCGATCAACCAAATGCCGATGAAACGGATTGACCGAACAGATGCATCCAACGGACGAACCATGGTTCTTCCTGTCGTTGTGGGTGGGAATTTGAGGCGGGGACCGGAGTCGGCAGGTGGGTGGGGTTCGTGAACTCGGACACATTGTAGATACTCGCGATCTCAACCACGGACCCGTACGACCTTCGATTCACACAAAATTCAATGCTTTCATCCCTCACTCCCGACCAAATCGCATTGTTGGCAGTGGGAGCGACCGGCATTGGGTTTTCAAAATCTGGCTTCCCAGGCATCAGCATGCTGCATGTCGTGCTATTTGCCTTTGTGTTTGGAGCTTTGGAATCGACCGGTGTCCTGCTTCCGATGCTTGTGGTTGGCGATCTTTGCGCCATCGGATTCTTCGGACGAAAAGCGGATTGGTCACATGTCCGACGATTGCTTCCACCCACGTTGGTGGGCATCTTGATCGGCTGGGCAATGATGGACCGGCTGAATCCCGAATACTTCAAGACACTCGTCGGCGGAATCATCCTGGCGCTGACCGCGGTCCAAGCCGCACGGCTACTCAGACCAAAGATGTTCGAGAAATTCCCGCATCAAGTCTGGTTCTCGGTATTCCTCGGGTTGCTCGCAGGTCTAACAACGATGTTGGCCAATGCGGCGGGGCCCGTGGTAGCGCTCTACCTGATCGCTGTTAGCCTGCCAAAGTGGGAGCTGATTGGAACGAGCGCTTGGCTGTTCTTGGTTTTAAACGTTCTGAAGCTCCCCTTGAGCTACAACCTTGGGCTCATCTCACCCGATACATTGTTAGTCGGAGCTGCACTGGCACCGATGATTCCCATTGGAATGTTGTCCGGAAAATGGCTCGTCACGCGAGTTTCTCAAACCTGGTTCAACGCCATTCTCCTGGGATTCACGGCCATTGCCGCCGTGCGACTGATGGGTTGGTTTTGATCCGAACGATTTCAACCGCGTTCCTCCGGAATCCGCTGCCTTATGTCGATGGAAACACAATCCACTACCGACTCAGAGCAATCCGAAATGGACATCGAAATCCTTCGAGTCGACTACACGCACGAACCACATCGCCAGTCCTTGCTGAGATTGCTTTCGGAATACGCAAACGATCCAGCTATCGGAAGCCCCGGATTGAGCAAACGGGCTCAACAACGTGTTGCCACTGAATTGGCCCAGAGACCCAATGCGGTCTCACTTTTCGCGATGATCAATCATCCCGATCACCGGAGCGAAGCGATTGGATTGGCAAACTGCTTTGAAGTCTTCTCCACCTTTGCCGCCGCTCCCGTTTTGAATGTGCACGATGTTATGGTCAGCGCACCGCATCGGGGAAAAGGAGTTGGCTCGATGTTGATGCAGGCAATCACCGATCTGGCAAACGAAAGAAACTGCTGCAAAGTGACCCTCGAAGTCTATCGCGGCAATCGACCCGCTCGATCGCTGTACTCGAAGAACGGATTCGCCGGAACCGAGTTGAATTCGGAGCTTGGCGAAACGCTTTTTCTATCCAAGCGCCTGATCGGAGACGAATGACAGCCTGTCTAATTGAACCGATCCATTCCACGCTGAAAGAAAACCAATATGCAATACGAACAAGACCCCAATGCGAACACCTGGGCGATGATCTTGCATTTCTCGCAATTCGCTGGATACGTCATCCCAATTGTTGGATTCCTCGCCCCGATCGTGATCTGGCAACTCAAGAAAGAAGAAATCCCATCCCTGGACGCGCACGGGCGCAACGTCACAAACTGGCTAATAACCGAATTCCTCTTCAGCATCCTATGCACGATTCTGATCGTGGTTGGCATCGGGTTCCTAGGCTTCCTGGTACTCGCCGTCTTAAGCTTCGTCTTCCCTATCATCGGTGGCATCAAAGCCAACCAAGGTGAAGTCTGGAAATACCCACTGACAATTCGCTTCGTCTAAACCGGCGATCGGCACAGTTGGAAAAGTAACAGATCACAACCAGGGAAAGCCCTAGGCTTCTTTCAATCAACGATCATCCCGAACGGCTCATCCGGACAAACTTCGATTGATCGACGCAGCCTGAAATCAGCACAAGAGGATTTATCACAGTGGCGAGGTCGCATCAGTGATCCGCTACATTCTGTGCGCGCACGAAAAAACCCTTCCTGGCAGGCGACACGCCAGGAAGGGTCTTCGTAGACCAAAAGGTGATAGAGTCTCGCCCGTAGACGATGTTTTCTGTTGAGTGGTTGCGAGTGTCGTTTCCACGGATTCAGTATTGTCGGTCACCCGACGCTACCTATTTCTAAGAATCCTTAGAAAGGAGGTGATCCAGCCGCAGGTTCCCCTACGGCTAC
>TARA_R110002073_G_scaffold178382_1_pt1 | contig 14111 bp, 9 predicted proteins | sample TARA_R110002073 | Tara Oceans TARA_R110002073 (sample SAMEA4397174) | marine metagenome | biome: Polar Biome; feature: [DCM] deep chlorophyll maximum layer (ENVO:01000326); material: water (ENVO:00002006), including particulate matter (ENVO:01000060) such as... | depth 40 m
GTAAACAGAATAGACCACAAGTATATTACAGATTTTGAGTTCTATTTAAAAACGGTTAGAAACTGCGGACATAACAGTACTATTAAGTATATCAAGAATTTTAAAAAAATAGTACGTATTGCAATAGCCAATGATTGGATTAAAAAAGACCCATTTCTAAATTATAAAGTGCGTTTAAAAGAGGTAGAACGCCAATTCCTTTCAGAAGAAGAAATACAGACAATGCTCGAAAAAGAGTTACACACTAATCGTTTAGAGCAAGTAAGAGACATTTTTATATTCTGTTGCTTCACAGGTTTAGCGTATAGCGACGTTAAGAAGCTCTCAAAAGACAATTTGGTATTTGGTATTGATGGCGATAAGTGGATAAAAACAAAACGTACTAAAACAGATACACGCAGTAATATACCACTACTTCCAACCGCTTTAGAGATTATAAAGAAATACGAGAACCATCCAGAGGCAGTTACAAAAGATGTATTACTTCCTGTATTAAGCAATCAAAAGTCTAATGCCTATTTAAAAGAGATAGCAGACTTGTGTGGTATCAATAAAAACTTAACCACCCATTTAGCTCGTCATACGTTTGCAACTACAGTAACATTGTCTAATGGTGTGCCAATGGAATCAGTAAGCAAAATGTTAGGGCATAAATCACTAAAAACGACACAACATTATGCTAAAATATTGGATAGAAAAGTGAGTGATGATATGGCAATTTTAAAACAAAAGTTTGCTAATAAAAGTAATATTGACGCTTCCAAGAGAATAGCCAATTAACACTTACACACAATACCGTTAAACAAATTTCTTAAAATTGCTCAAAACCCTTGTTAATTCAAGGGTTTACGCTTTTAATAGAGTGCCTTTTTTGTTTATAACTGTTAATAAGTTTGTTTTATGTAAAGGTCAAAATATCGTAAATTAACGTAATATAAATCAGGTGTTTACACCTTTTAATACGTTTTAATACAGAATGACATTTGAAGTAATTACAAAGGATGATTTAAAGACTCTTAAACAGGAAATCATCACAGAACTGAAGACAATTTTAGGAAGCCAAACGGAGCAAAAAAAGTGGTTAAAATCAGCAGACGTACGTGAGCTATTAAATATCTCACCAGGTACATTGCAGAATTTACGCATCAATGGTACACTACCCTTTACAAAAATGGGTAAAACAACGTACTATGAGTATGACGATGTAGTTAGAATTTTAACCCAAAACAAGAGTGCTTAATGAAGTTACATTTTTATTTTCCAGAGAATTTAGATTTAGACAATCTAATCGATGACAACTACCCAACATTTAAGCCTTTTGTTAGAGAAAAAGCAAGATACTTACTACACCTAATTAGTGTAAAACGACTAAATAAAAAAGATTCGGTTACAGAAGAGTACACCAAGCTATCTGCAAAAATGATGCAAGATATGGTGCATAATTATCACGAATATTGGGATTATTTTATAAACGACTTAAAAATTGTTGAGCGCACTAAATCTTATCAAACAGATAAATACTGTAAAGGTTACAAATTTGTTGAAGCGTATGACACACCAATAATAAAATCATCTTTAACACTTCAAGATAGGTCCATCAGGAAAAAGCTGATAAACTACATCAACAGAATAAAATCTCAAAACAGGTCATATACATATCTATCAAAATGGTTTGATGAAAAGCTACAAATTGATGAAGAAATATGCGTTTGGGCGATGAATGAGATATTTAATATCAAACAAGAATTTCCAGAGTTAAGAGACATTAATATAATTACGGGCGAAGAAAAAAGCCCACAAAAACAGAAAGACTTTGCTCTTGGTTCTATTGGGAGATTTAAAGAAGCATTAAATCAACCTCGTCGTGATAATAATGTATTGCGTTACCATTCAGTACTAACAAATATGAATAGCATATATAGAAATGGAGTTACCTACAATGGCGAAGAGTTGTATGCACTCGATTTGAAAAACAGCCAAGTTTTTTTGAGCACAAAACTTTTATCTACTAATTATTTAATAAGAAGCTATGGAGATGGTGCAAAAGTCGACATCATCTTTGATAATCCTATTGAAATGTATAAACGTTTAACTAATCAACCCTTTTTAGAGGTTGATAGTTTAAACTCTAAAGTAACTAAATATAATTTAAGTAAATCCTCTTACATTATGTTAGGACTTTTTAAAGATAGCCCTTTAAACATAAGGTTTCAGGAATACTTCAGATTGGCTATTAAGGGTAATTTCTATGAGAGTTTAAGAGAAAAGATACATCAGGAGTTAGGTGTGTATATTGAGTCAAGAGGAGACGTTAAGCGTAACGTATTCAAGTTTATGTTTTCAGATGTTCACTCTAAATCAAAGTTTGTAAAACTATTTGAGGTACTGTTCCCAGATGTATATAAGGTGTTCTATGACATAAAAGAATATGACCACACTATACTTCCTCGCATACTGCAACGAATAGAAAGCAATTTATTTATAGATAGGATTGCGAAGCGTGTCTCAAAAGAGTTGCCAAAAGCATCTATTCATACCATACACGACAGTATTGCATCTACTAAACAATATATTCCAGCAATAAGGAAAATTATGGAAGAAGAATTTGTTGATGGCATTGGTGCAATTCCTGGTATTAAAGAAGAGCATTGGTGTAAAGCCAATATCATTAAAGAAGTTAATGAGCTAAAACAAAAAGCATTTGCAGTAGCTTCATAATCGACAACTCTTTTATTACCCAATTAAACCCAAAATAACCCATTGGTTAGATTGGGTTTTTTATTGATATGTATGAATTATAAAAATATAACGTAATACGATGTGTTAATACAAAGTAAATACTATATTTAACATTCAAAATAATTCCCTATGAACCGGATTAAAGAAGTCCTCGAAGAACGAGGAGTCAAACAGGTATGGCTTGCTGAACAATTAGGCAAGAGTTTCAATACAGTTAATGGTTATGTGCAAAATCGTAAACAACCCAGTATTGAGGTACTATACGAAATAGCAAAAATTTTAAATATCAATCCAAAGGAATTATTAGATACAAAAGACAATTAATTATATGAGTCAAAATATATTACAATACGAATCTAAAGTATGGTCTACTGCCGACCTTTTAATTGGTGCAGGAATAAAGCAATCAGACTTTCCGAAATATATGATGCCTTACTTTGCAATGATTATGTTGGAAAGTAGATTAGTAAGACATTATAATGAATTATTAAAAGACTTTGGCGCAGATTCTATTGATGATATAGAAGATATTAGCGACTTCTTAGAAGAGTTTAAGGATTATAACATTGGTTATAATGAGTTGGTTATAAAGCAACAAAAAACGTTAGCAGACATCTGTAAGAATGATAAAACATTCGATAATGATTTTGATACCTATCTAAAAGCATTCGACCCAGAAACAAAAGAACTTCTTGGCGTGGATAGAGGTAATACAGAAGAAAAGTACTTAGACATTTCAGGACTTAGTGGACAGCTTCGTAAAAAGAACATTCTTTTTGATACCGTTAAAAAATGGAGTGAGATTGACTTAACATCGTTCAATAACTCTGATATTACAACTTTAGAAGAACACATAAAACGTAAATGGGCAGATATTTCTGCGGAAACTGCTGGAGAGCAATACACACCTGATGATATTATTTCTCTTATTACAGAAATTATATTATCTAAAATTGAAGATAACGGAGAGTTTTTAACTATTTATGACCCAACTTGTGGTGGTGGAAATTTACTTTTTGGTGTAGAAGACAGAATAAAAGAAATTTACAAAAGACCTACCAAAACTTTTGGTATGGATATGAGCGATAGTTTATATGCATTAGCAAAAATAGAAAGTCGTTTTCGTGTAGATTCTGAAATCCTTCACGGTAATACACTTACTAAAATATCTTTTATAGAAAAACAGTTTGACGTCATTGTAGCAAATCCGCCTTATGGTGTAGATTGGAAAGGATATAGAAAGGATATTGAGAACGATACTACAGAGCGTTTTCACGCTTTACCCTCTATTTCAGATGGGCAATTTTTATTCACACAGCATATTTTATCTCAATTAGAGGCTAAAGGTTTATCAGTAGTAGTTCATAATGGTTCTACCTTATTTAGTGGTGATGCAGGTAGTGGTGAAAGCAATATTAGAAAGTATTTCTTTGATAACGATTGGGTCGAGGCTATTATACAAATGCCTACAGATGAGTTTTTTAATACAGGTATTTACACCTATTTATGGATTTTCAATAAGAATAAAACAGAAGCACGTAAAGACAAAGTAATCCTAATTAACGGTAGCGATTTTTACGAACCTTTAAAGAAAAGCAAAGGTAAAAAGCGTAAAGAAATGGTGTTTGATAATAGAAAAACTATTGTAGATGCTTTAACCAATTTTAAAGATACTGCTTATGCAAAAGTATTTGATAAGTGGCATTTCTATTATAATAAACAAGCAATAATGCTAACCAATGTTGATGAAAATGGAAAAACATTTGAAGACAAATTACCAGTAAAGAAAAACAAACAAGGTGAAGAAGTTAAGGCTAAATCCATAAAATTAAGTCCTACTAAAATAAAACAAGAATTAGAGGGAGAAACTATTGAAATTACAGATTTTGAAATTAAAAACTTTGATACTGTAAAATATAATTCTCTAATGGAATATTATGCTAAAGGTGTAAAACCTTTAGTAAATAGCTTAGATTATAAAGAAGCAGATTTAATCGTAACTACAGAGAAAACAAGTTATTATTTTGATGCTGATAAAGAAACTATTATTGAGGAGTCAAAAGACGGTAAAACAGCATTAGGTTGTGGTAAAATAGTAATTAAAGCATCTTATAAAAAAGCAACTAAAACTAAAGATGCTTACATCTTAATTTCAACCGAATTAACACCTGATTACGAAAAGGATTATGAGGTAATACCGTATTTACCAATAGAAGAAGACAATCAGCAAAACATTGCATCTTTTATGGCTAAATATATTACAAAGCCTTTTAGATATATAGATAATACTATTGGTGTAGAAATTAACTTTAATAAAGTATTCTATAAACCAGAACAATTAAAACCATTAAGTGAAATTAAGAGAAGCTTAAATAGTTTAGAAGATAAATTAAAAGAACTTGAAAGCATATTATAAAAAAAAGGGAACCTTTTAAAGTTCCCTTTGTATCTAAGGAAGTAGCGAGAAAATGCGGAATTGTATCCAGAACCATTTAAACCTATCTTCCTTTTTTATCGTGATTTTATAATATCGTAATTAAAGTACAAAAGTATATAATTAAATAAGATAATGCAAATAATAGACCATAATAACACATCATTAACTATTTGTCAAAAGTTTTTTATAGAAAAATCTATAGAACTTCTTTATATGGGTAGTATAGATTCGTATAGAATAAAACTAAACAACCCTTTAACGATATTAGAAGAATTAAAGTATTGTCTTAATGAATTTGATAAAGGTCGTATAAAACATTTTCATACTATTAAAGGCACAGCTAAAACAGGTAAAGTATTAATAGACGAAGTACATACCTTACTTACAGTAACACCATCATATATTAAATATGATTCTATTTCATTAGAATATCTAACTGTACTTTTAAAAGAAGCAAAAGAAGATAATTATAAAAAACTCATCCCAAGTATTAAAATGCTAATAGATGATAACCAAGACTATGTTGAAAAGGTTATCGATGGTATATCAACTCTTGTAGCTTCTAATGACAACTCTTTTGAAAATCTATGTAAAATAGATACATCTTTAAACATATTATTTAGTAGTCTTATTAAAAAAGAATTTTCTAAAGGTTTTTTGTATAAGTTGTTTTATGGGATATTCGTTCATTCTCTTAGAAACGGTAAAAATTTTGAAGACCATTTTACCAATTTTAAAACAAGAATATTAGCAGATAAATGCGAACATAAAGTAGTTTTTAGGATAGATACTACTGATAAAGTTTATACAGCAATGTCTCACATAGCAGTTGATGGTATAACACTTCAAGATGATATAGATAGTATTAATTTAACAGGTACAAGAGCAACTACAGAATTGGCTGTATTTAATGTAAAACTTGATAAACGTAAATTTATAGAGTGTACAGTAGAAGCACTTGACTACTTATCCGCTCTTAAAAAAGCAAGAAGACAACTTTCAGAATATTTAGATGTTCTAAACTTAGGACTTTCAGGTGAGTTTTTAAATATCCATAATCGTGTATTAGTTATAGACCAACGTTCACCAGAAAGAGGTGATTTTCAAAATAACGCAAACATTCTTGATGGTAAATACAAGGCGGAACAAAGCCACTACCAAACCTTTACAAGTAAAATACCTTCTATCATTAATAACCCTAAAATTATTGATGAAACAAAAGAGAAGATTAAATCTGCTGTACGTTATTTAAGATTGGGTAATCAATCTACTGAGATTGAGCACAAGTTTATTAATTACTGGATAGGTTTAGAATATTTATTTAGTAATTATGAGAGTAATAATACTATTGTACGTTTAAAAACGCATTTTATTAATGCACATTCAATTGCATATACTAAAAGAAATGTAACAAGTTTTAAAAGGTATTTTTCACAATTACCTTCAGTACAGAAAAGTAAGGCAACAACTTATACCACATTAGACGAAGAGTTTTTAAAAGACAAACAGTTTTATCAAGATATAGAAACAGAACTTATAGATAATTATCCACTAATTGCATACAGAGCAATGAAATTAAAGGCGTGGTTTTTTAAAAATACTTCCGCAACCAAACCACCAAATGCAAAGAACTATTTAAATAGACATAAGGAGAATTTAGAAATACATTTCACAAGAATATATAGGTTGCGTAATGAGATTATCCACGATGCAGCATTAAATACCAACAATCAACTTATAGTTTCCAATTTAAGGTATTACCTCACTTTTATTTTAAATGAGGTTATAGACCACCTTTCTAAAGCAAGTACTAATGGAAGTAAATCAATAGAAGATTATTTTATTGGTAACGAACTTAAATTAGGAAATATCGAACACAAAGGCTTTACTTTAATCGACTTTTTAGATGTGGAATGTGCAATAGATTTTATCTCTTAAACAATATGGAAATGCATAGATATAGTAAGTATAAAGATTCTGGTATTGAGTGGTTGGGTGAAATTCCTGAACATTGGGAAATTAAAAGAATTAAAGACGCTATAACTAAAATAGGAAGTGGTGTGACGCCAAAAGGTGGTAGCGAAACTTATGTAAATGAGGGAATACCATTAATTAGAAGCCAAAATGTTTATAATGATGGTTTAAGATTAGATAATGTTTCTTTTATCACAGAGGAAGTTCATAATAAAATGAAAAACTCACAATTAAAACCTTTTGATGTTTTGATAAATATTACAGGAGCTTCGATAGGTAGAACTTGTATTTTTCCTAATAGTATTAAAACGGCAAATATTAATCAGCATATTATTTATTTAAGAGTTAAGAAAAAGAAAGTTGATTATTTCTCTTATTATTTGAAGTCTAATACTATTCAAGAATATATAATGAATATTCAAGCAGGCAGCTCAAAAGAGGCTTTAAATATGTCTCAAATTTTAAATATTGGCTTGCCTTTTCCTGAATCAAAAGAGCAAACTCAAATAGCCAATTATTTAAATGCTAAAACCACAGCTATAGATAAAAAAGTAAAGTTATTGCAACAAAAAACAAAACACTATAAAGCCTACCGAAAAACTTTAATTAATGAAACTGTAACAAAAGGTTTGGATAAAAGTGTAAAACTAAAAGATAGTGGTGTTAATTGGATTGGTGAAATCCCAGAGCATTGGGTAGTCAAGAGATATAAAAGTTTTGGAAAAACAATTAAAGGTAAAAATATGGAGATGTCAGATATAGAGTTTGATAATAGTCTGCCTTTATTGTCTTTAGAATATTTGAGAAATGATTCGGTAGAACACCCAACATTTTGCTATTCAAATAATAAGTCATTAAAATCTACTGAAGAAGATTTAATCATAGTATGGGATGGTGCAGCAGTTGGTGAAATTCTAAAATCTAAAGTAGGTTATGTTTCTTCAACAATTGCAAAACTAGATATTAATAAAAAGAAATTTAATACAAGATACTTTTATCATTTAAGAGGAGCTATTGATTATAAATTGAAACAGATTCCAACAGGTATGGGTATTCCTCATTTAAATCCTACTTTATTTAAAAATTTTAAATGTCCTGCACCACCAATAAAAGAACAGCAACAAATAGCAGATTATTTAGATGCGAAAACTACCATAATTGATAAAATTATTAAAAACATAGAAACTCAAATTACCACTTTAAAGGAGTTACGTAAAACTTTAATAAACGAAGTAGTAACAGGTAAGGTAAAAGTAAGCGCATAATTATGGATGAATTAATACTACAGGACAAATACTTAATGAACTTTTTTACCAATCGTGTAGATGGGTTGCAATACAAAGAAGTAAAAGCAAATACAGTTTCCAAATTACATTTTGTAGTAGAAGATTTAAAATACTTTATTAGCGAAACTACTCTTAACAAAACTGCTTATCGTAAGCTCTTAAAAAAGTTTGATAATAACGAAAAGCAATTACTACAGGAGTTTCAAGTAGAATTGAATGAACGTATTGGTAAATCAAAAAATATGGCGTTGTTTATTGGTAGTAATCAATCCATAACGTTTAGAGGAATTAAAATTAACTTGTTTTATCCAAGTGGTAGTATAACACACGGTGATACCTTATTTCAAGAAAATCAATTTTCAGTCGTACAAGAGTTGCCTTATATATACAAACATCAAGGGAAAACACAATTTAGTTTTAGACCAGATATTACCTTTTTTGTAAACGGTATTTTCTTAGGGTACTCAGAGTTAAAATCTAACTATAATAACCAAAGCGCATACAAAGACGGTAAAATAAAAATAGCAAACGATTATCAAAAAGCAGTAACTAACTATTTAGAGATTGCAGATGGTAATGATGTAGATAAAACCATACGTAAAAACTTTTTAAAGATTTTTGAAAAAGCAATACATATAACAACTACAGATGTACAAGACACCTTTATTATAAGAAACATCGATAATCATTTTGATGCAATTAAAACAAAAGTAGAAGATAAATCGTATGACTTTGAAGAATACAAAACAAAAGTAGCCTACGACTTAAAATCTTACCCTGTACTAAATAGAGAAGCAACTAAGCAACAGCGTTTTGAAGAAGTGTTTAAAGCATTGTACAGTAAAAAAATGATAGAGCGTGAAATACTCTATTATAACTTTATTGAACGTGAATTAGTAAAATCAGAAAAAGGCAAACAAAAAGAATACAAGCATAATGATGGTAGATTAATTGCACCAAGACCTAAACAAAAATTTGGTGCAGATAAAATCATCAATAAAATAGATGAATTTTTAGAGCACGAAGATGAGCCAGATTACTTTATCAATAAACTGCGTGAGCAACTAACCAAAAAAGGTTTAGGAGCTTCACAAATCGAAGATTTAATCAATAAAAGGCAGAAGTATCAAAACAATAAAAACGTGTATTCTTTACTCTTACAATACGCAGCAGGTTTTGGTAAAAGTAATATTATAGGTTGGTCTTCTTTAATGCTAAAAGATTTACGTAAAAATGATGAGTTTGTCTATGATAAGATAATGTTAGTTGTAGATAGAGTGCAATTAAGAGACCAATTAGACAGTAAAATGTATAATATGAACATTGCTAATAGTATGTTCATAGAAGCAAATAGTAAAAAATCTTTTTTAGAATCCTTAAATACAGACAAACGTATTGTAGTTGTAAATCTTCAAAAGTTTAATTCAATTCGTGAGTTTTTAGATGATGAAGTTGTGCAAAAATTATCATCAATGAGAATAGCTTTTTTAATTGATGAAATACACCGCTCTAATAGTGGGCAACAACACGAAGAAATGGTGTCTTTATTTGATGAATTACAAAACAGCTTTGATTCTAATAAAGAGTATAAAAAAACATACAATAAGAAAAACTTAATAATAGGATTTACTGCAACACCAAGTGATATAACATTAGCACGTTTTGGTGAATACAATAAATATGCAGAAGCAGAAAAAATATGGGTTCCTTTTGATAGTTATACAATGAAAGAAGCTATTGAAGATGGCTATATTTTAAACCCAATTAAAGGTATTGTTCCTGTATCTGCTAAAATGTATTTTGAAAAACCAGATGATGCAATTGAAGGATTTGAAGATGATACCGGTTACTACCAAGAAATACCGGATAATCCTGATGCAGGGATTGATGCAAATGGTAAAAAATATAGAATTAGTAAAAAGAATATATATGAGAATGAAGAGCGTATAGAAGCTATTTCAAGATTTGTAGCAAAAAGATTAGTTTCAGCAGTATATCACAATATTAGAGGTACAGCAAAAGCAATGTTTGCAGCATCTTCTATTAAAGCAGCTATAAAATACCGAAAGTATATACAGCAATTTTATAACGAATTAGTTTCAGAAAAGAAACACGAGCGTTTTAAAGATGCACCAATCTACATTGTGTATAGTTCTGATGGTCAAAAGTATGAAAGTGCTACAACTTTAAATGGCGGTTTATCAGAATCTAAAGTATTACAAAATTTTGCTGTCAAAAAGAATGGTTTAATAATAGTAGTAGATAAATTACAAACAGGTTTTGACGAACCTAAACTACATACGCTCTTTTTAGATAAAGAGATAAGAGGGATTAATGCTATACAGACTATTTCGAGGGTAAATAGAACAGCAGGTAAATATAAAAAAGACTGTAAAATTATTGACCTATCATATAAAAACGTTAACGTAAACAACATTAAACAGGCGTTTGAACACTTCAGTAATGTTGTTGTAAGTGATTTTGACCCATTAGGCCAAGAACAACTATTGCAAGATATTTATGAAAATCTTAATCAAGAAGCTATTTTCAAACAACATTTTCAAATTTTTAAAGAATATCAATTAGGCAAGAAAGATAGTATTCAGCCTATTTTAGATTTAGAGAATGCTATAACTCAATTAGTAAGAAAGCAACCAGAAGAAGCAAAAAAACTCAAGCATAACATTAATAAGTATTTCAAAATATTAAACTTAATTGCTTTTGTAATAGAAATTGATGAAAAGTATAGTGATGAGTATTTTACAGAGTTTTGGTATAGATATAGTGTTTTATATAATTCATTAACAGGTACAACAGAGTTGATTGACGATGTTGAGGTATATTTTGATAATAGATTAGGTATAGTTGCACCACCAGAAGAAGTTGAAAAATCTAAAACAAAGACAGGAGTTAATGAACCAGGAACAAAATATGGTAAACAATACAAGTTTGACATACTTGCAGTAATAGAAAAACGTAATGAGGAAGAGGAAGAAATTGAAGCTTTAATCTTAGATTTTCAAAGTAAGATAGAATCATTTTTTGAATATGTTAATAAGGAGGGTACAAGATTAATTGCTAAGATGAAAAGCACTAAAACAGCTTTTGATGAAGAGGAAATTTATAAAGACTTTCAAATCATTTATAAAAGATATATCAGAAGAAATAAAAAAACACTTGGTCAATTCTTTATTAAGGAAACAGAAGACATAGTAAATCAACTGTGTGATGATTTTGAAAAGACTTTAAAATAATAGAAATGCATTTATACAACTTAAAATCAAAGGAGTCAATTAGCATCTTAAAAGAGAAACCTTTTAAGTTAGAGAGAGAAATACAATCTCTTTTTGAAAGTAATTTAACAGAGTTAATGAATTTACAATTAGTAAAATCAGAGTTCTCTATTAAGAATAAACGTATAGATACTTTAGCTTACGATTTGCAATCAAATGCTTTTATAATAATAGAATATAAGCGAAGTAAAAATATTAGTGTAGTAGACCAAGGTTTTACCTATCTGAGTTTAATGCTTGAAAATAAGGCAGACTTTATAGTTGAGTATAATGAAACATTAAAGCAGAATTTAAAACGTACAGATGTTGATTGGAGTCAAACAAGAGTTGTTTTTGTTTCAACAGGATTTACAGAAAATCAAAAGACAGCCACAAACTTTAAAGATATTGCTATTGAGTTATGGGAAGTAAAGCGATATGAAAATAACTTAATTAGCGTTAATCAAATAAAGAAAAGTAAATCCGCAGAAAGCATTAAGCCTATAACTTCAAGTAATACACAGTTACAAGCTGTTACTAAAGAAATAAAAGTTTACACAGAAGAAGACCATACAGCTAATAAATCAGATGATATAATTGAACTATACGAGACTTTTAGAGATGCAATAGTAAATCTTGCTGACGATATTGAGATTGTTCCCAAATTAGATTATATCGCATTTAAAAAGAACTCTAACATAGCTGATATATGTATTCAACGTAAAGGTTTAAAATTATGGATAAATCTAAAAAAAGGCATTTTAGATGACCCTAAAAATTTAATGCGTGATGTTTCAAATATTGGTCATTGGGGTAATGGTGATTATGAATTGGTAATCAAAAATACCGATGATTTAGAATATATAATGAGTTTAATAAAACAAGCTATCTAACTACTAAGTCCCCACAACCCAAAACCCAGTTTTTTCGTACCTCAAAATCCTCTGTCTTTTGTGTTGTTCCGCTCACCTAACAAGTTTAGCGTTTTTTTGTCTTTAAGGTAATAGCATATTACAGCTTTGGTTTTCATAAAATCAAACCAAACTGCAATAAGCTATTCTGTTATTATTATATCATAAAACCCTAAACTCACCCAAGCTATGTTACATAATACAAGTTATAGTAGCAAAAATCCTTTCAAGGGTTTGCTAACGCAGTATTCTTATATTTTCGTAGCTATAACTGGTATTATGTAAAATATCCGCTTATCCCTCGCTCACATTGGCACTACAAACAAAATGACGTTATCTCATTCAACTGCACAAAATCATCGTTAAGTCCAAGTATTCCTTATCTCAAATCTTTGTTTGCTTCATTTCGTTAACTTTCATTTTAAAATAACTTAATAAGTAACAGTATGATAACAAAGACAATTCAAATTCAAGAAATTACGGTAGATGAATTAGCTGATAAAGTTGCAGATAAACTATTGAGCAAGATAGAAGATTATTTAAGTCAATTAAACAAAAAGGATAATGATACACTTCTTACAAGACAAGAGACAGCAGATTATTTAAGAGTAAGCTTGACAACTATTCATCATTGGAAAAAGCATAATATTATCAAACCTATTTATTTGGGCAATAGAGTTTACTTTAAAAAGCAACATATATTAGATGTTTTAGAGCAGAAGTAAATAAAATAAAAAAGAAAGCAAATATAGGTAGCTTCCTTCAGCCAACGCTCAATACTGTAAAGGTCAAGCCCTACGGGTTTTGAATAAAACTTTTTTAAGAAGCACTTGTAAAAGGTTTCAAGATTTTAGAGTAAAAAACTTTTACCCAAAAACCTTGACAGCATCATCCACGCTACCTTTAACATTGGCTGTCTTTTTTCTTTTCTTCAAAAAAATTATGGCAAAAGAAAAAGCCCTACAATAAAAATTATAGGACTCTTTCAGCTTCAAAGGTCAGAATGAAACTTTTATGCTACTTCTACGATATTTAAAACGTTATATGCGCCATTTTTAAGCGGATACTGAATACCGTTAATCTCTTGGAAGAACTCAACTAATAAAACGAATATATCGTTTCCTGTGCCCGTTGGTACACCTGCTGGAGTTAGTGTTTGAGTTGCCGAAGTTGAATTAATCGGAATATTAACAGTTGGACTATATTCGATTGAATTATCTGTTGTATCAAAGTCAACTTTTAGAAATGCTGAACTTAAACTAACGTGTGTAGCGCCACTTGGATAAGCAATATCATTTGCAGGCGTTAAATTTGGAATAGTAATTTCACCAGTTGCACCATCTACAGTAAACGGAGCGAATAAAACAGCACTTAAAATGGCTCTATTATTGAAATCTAAGCCTTTTAATGTGGCTTTACCTTCTGGTGTTGCTAATCCTGTAGCTACATTTCTTTGTCCTCTTACAGAGGTTGTATCAAAGTTTTTAATTTG
>TARA_R110002073_G_scaffold292033_2_pt1 | contig 14107 bp, 14 predicted proteins | sample TARA_R110002073 | Tara Oceans TARA_R110002073 (sample SAMEA4397174) | marine metagenome | biome: Polar Biome; feature: [DCM] deep chlorophyll maximum layer (ENVO:01000326); material: water (ENVO:00002006), including particulate matter (ENVO:01000060) such as... | depth 40 m
TTATTAATTATGCCTGTTATGGGAGCTGAAACTAATTTACAGGCAAGAGATATTATGGGATATTTACTGATCCCTTTTGTACTATTTTTTGCTATACAAGTAATTATGATTACTTGGGTTCCTATATAATTATTCGATTGGAAAACTAAAATAGGTATCTGGAAAAGGCTCGTTCGCCAAAGTAAAGTGCCACCATTCTTTAGCATAATATTTAAAACCATGCTTACGCATAATGGTTTGCAATAACATTCTATTGGCTCGTTGCTGTGACGTAAGTTGTAAATTTGCAACCCACGATTCAGATCCAAAAAAGTCCCAAGGACTTCCCATATCCAATTCTTCGCCAGTATTTAAATCAACTAGGGTCATATCAAGTGTACTACCACGACTATGACCAGATTTTGAAGATATGTACCCTTCTTGAAACAAATGTTGCTTTTTTACCTTAGGATAAAACTTCTTTTTATTAAGGGTATCTCCCAATTGCTTTGCCCAACGCACAAAATGATTAACAGATTGCTGCGGTCTATAGCCATCAAAAATTTTAATAGATAAGTTGTATTGTTTTAATTCGTCCTGAACTTTTTTTAAAGCCTTTATGGCTTCGGTGGACATAATTGCAACATTATTGTTATAGCCATCAATTGGTTTTCCAATAAAATTATCGTTTCCAAAATAGCGTAATTCTAGCTGTATATCTGGAATTGTGTTATGGATATAGTCAAAGCCTTTAGGAAGATTGTCTTGTGAGTTGCAAGACCAGATACAACAAACTAAAAAAATAAATACTAATCGTCTCATTTTACATTATTAAAACTACTAAGTTAAAAAATAATATAAAACAAAAGCCGAGGTCCCTCAACCTCGGCTTTCTTAATTTGCTAATTATTACGAAGATAGATTTAGGGTCTCTAATTCTATTACATAATGCAAATATTAATTAATTAATCCATTGAACTAAAAACTAAATTTTAGTACACACCAAATGTAAAATTAATATTTAAAATATCGCTAAACAACATTATTTATTCGATGAAATGCATTAAATTTTAACATTTAACGATTAAATTGATTGTTTTATCGATAAAGTGCACACTGGATAAACTTCTATTATTTTACAAAAATGAAAAAGCCTCGCTCTATATAGAGACGAGGCTTTTCTACTAACCAACCAAAAATTGTTACTACGTTTTTATTAAGTAACCACACTTTTAAAAACTTTGATGTAGTAACACTAACATATAGTCAATCATCGTGCCAAAAAAAATAAAAATCAAAAATATTTTGCAAATATAATTTATTTATATATCTTTATGATATCATTTTAATATCATATAATATTTAATATCATGAAAGAAGAGAGAATTATTGTTCCTGCAAACGGCTACTTAATGCTGTTTATATTTTTATTGCTGTTTTTTGGAGGCATTGCATCATTAATTGCTATGCGAAGTCCTTGGCCTATTTTTGCAGTATTAACAGCCATTTTTATTGCACCAGGTTTTATTATGGTGCAACCAAACAATTCAAGGGTATTGTTGCTTTTTGGGAAATATGTTGGAACCGTAAAAAGAAACGGTTTTTATTGGGTGAACCCGTTTTATACCAAAAAGAAAATATCATTACGCGCTAGCAACTTTGACAGTGAACGCTTAAAAGTAAACGATAAACTTGGCAATCCAGTTATGATTAGTACCATCTTAGTTTGGAGGGTTCAAAACACTTACAAAGCAGCTTTTGATGTAGATAATTTTGAAAATTTCGTTCGTGTGCAAACTGATGCTGCTGTACGTAAACTGGCAAGCATGTATCCTTATGACAATTTTGCAGACGAAGGCCATAAAGAAGACATTACACTACGCTCTAGTGTAAATGAAGTAAGCGAAGCTCTTGAAAAAGAAATTGACGAACGCTTATCCATTGCTGGCATAGAAGTGCTTGAAGCCAGAATTGGATATCTTGCTTACGCTCAAGAAATTGCCAATGCCATGTTAAAACGCCAACAAGCTACTGCTATTGTTGCTGCACGACATAAAATTGTTGAAGGCGCTGTGGGCATGGTGGAAATGGCACTGGATGAATTAGGTAAAAGAAACATTATTGAATTAGACGACGAACGTAAAGCAGCCATGGTTAGTAACCTAATGGTAATACTTTCTGGTGATAAAGATGCATCGCCTGTTATAAACACAGGGACTTTAAATCAATAATAAAAATGAAAGAATATAAAGTTATACAGCCTAAACTAGGGTTTAGAAGTCGGTTTCAAAATTTTGAAGACCTACTAAATCAATATGCTCGTGAAGGCTGGATCGTTAAACATGTTGGCCAAAGCTGGTCAAGTGTCGTTTTTGAACGCGATAAAAATAGATAAAATGAATAGTGCGAGACCAAAAATAAAAGCGCCTTGGGAAACTCTAGATATTATTGTTGAACTTATTAATATCACTTTACTGATATTAATAATTGGATATACTGCAATTAATTATATGGACTTGCCAGAAACCATAGCGACTCACTTTAATACTAATGGCGAAGCTGATGGTTTTGGAGGCAAATTGACCATTTGGTTATTGCCAGGAATTGCACTGTTTATTTATTTAATGATGCTCGTTATTAACAGAGTTCCGCATTTACACAATTATATGGTAAACATAACTGAAGAGAATGCTCTAAAGAACTATAGATTGAGTTCAAGATTGGTGCGTTTTACCAATCTTTTCTGTTTAATCATTTTTGCTTTAATCTCCTATGAAATTATTGAAACTTCAAAAGGGAATAGTTTTAGTATTTTAGGCATTCCGTTTTTAATATTCACTTTGGTAGTGCCATTAATAGGCATCATTTTTGTTTTTAATCACCAGAAAAAAATCAATTCATAACCCAAAATGAAAACCATAGCTCAAATAATAGCATATATTATAACAAACGTTATTGTAGCTCAATCTGTATTTGTTTCAGAAGAAAATCTTGTGGAGAATAACAATATTCAACTTCCTAATACCTTAAAATTTAATCCTTCCAAAGAAATAAAAAAAAGCGATATTCCAATTTTAATTCTTAACGGTACAAAAAACATCCAAGCTCCAATTGATGATGCTAAAGCATTGCATAAAGCCAACCCAAAATATAAATTAGCCCTTATTAATAACATGAACCATGTTTTAAAAACCATAACCAAAGACGAAGATAATTTAAAATCGTACTATTCTGCAGATTATCCATTACCATCAGAATTAGTTACCTTAATCTTAGAAATTGTAAAAGAATAAATGGCAAAGAAAAAAGCTTTCGCGTTGCGAGTAAATGAAGACATGTTAAAAGCTATTGAAAAATGGGCTTCAGATGAGTTTAGAAGCACCAATGGCCAAATAGAATGGATGCTTATGGAAAGTTTAAAAAAAGCCAAACGCAACCCAAAAAAATCTTAAAAAAAACTTAATTTTTTTCAATAGTATTAGCATTAGAAATTATTATTCTATTTTTATGCGTACTAACCTAAAAGACCCTTTGAAAAATACTTTAATATTATTCGCTTTGTTTTCATTTTTTATTGGATTTAGCCAAAGCAAATCGTTTGTTGTAAAATATATTAACACACCAATTGTACTAGATGGAAGCTTAAATGAGTCCGTTTGGGAAGATGCTCAATCAGCTACAAATTTTTGGCAATATTTTCCTGTAGATTCTGTACAAGCACAGCAACAAGCCGAAATTAAAATGTTGTTTGACGACAACAATCTTTACGTTGGTATAAAAGTAAATGCACCTGACAACGATTTTATAGTTCCTTCGTTACGTCGTGATTTTAGAGCTGGAGGAAGTGATAATATATCCTTAATTTTTGATACTTTTAATGATGGCACAAACGCTTTCATTTTTGGCACAAACCCTGAGGGTGTACAACGCGAAATGCTATTATCTGGTGGTGGTTCAGACATAAGAAACTTTAATATGGCTTGGGATACCAAATGGAAATCGAAAACCAAGATTTATGACACGTATTATATAGCCGAATGGGAAATCCCGCTTTCTGCATTCAAATATCGTGAAGGCGAAACCAAATGGCGTTTTAACAGTTACCATTTTGACACTCAGGATAACGAACAGAATACTTGGATTAATGTGCCTCAAAACCAGTTTTTCTTTAATCTTGCTTATACAGGCGAAATGATTTTTGAAAAACCATTAGGGAACTCAAAATCGCCTGTATCCTTAATACCTTTTATAAACGGTATTACCTCTAAAGATTATGAAAACAATGAAACTGCAACCGATTTTAAATTTGGTGGTGATGTAAAGTTTACCATTAACAATAGCTTAAATCTGGATTTAACGGTAAACCCTGATTTCTCTCAGGTAGAAGCCGACCAATTGGTGACCAACCTTACGAGGTTTGAAGTATTTCTTCCAGAACTTAGACAGTTTTTTATTGATAACAGTGATTTATTTTCCGATTTTGGAAACAGAAGGGATGCCAACCCGTTTTTTTCAAGACGTATTGGTTTAGGAACCGATCTTGACGGAAACACTATTGAAAACGATATTATTGCTGGTGTTAGGTTAAGCGGAAAAGTGAACAACAACTTACGCATAGGCATTTTAAATATGCAAACAGCCGAAGACAAGGTAAACGAAATCCCTACAACCAACAATACAGTGGTTACTGCGCAATACAAAATGTTTAGTCGCTCTAACATTAGCTTTATGTTAATTAATAAACAACCAACAGGGAATAATGATTTTATAGCAAATGAAGATACTTATAACCGAGTATTTGGAATAGATTATAATTTAGCCTCGGCTGATAATACTTGGGTTGGAAAATATTTTCTCCATAAATCATATTCACCAAATGTGAACAGTAAAGATATTTCGGCAGGCGCATCAACCGAATATTCCAGTAAAAACTTGAATGTGCGATTAAGCGGTGTTTTTATTGGTGATAATTTTAGATCGGATTTAGGTTTTATTAGAAGGACCGATATTTTTAAAATCAACCCGCAAGTTCAATACTCCATTTGGCCTAAAGAAAAAAATGTACAAAAACACAGTCTTTCCGTTACGCCTATTTTTATTTGGAAACCTACTCTTGATTTTGAAAGTTCAGATTATACAATTATTACAAGATATGAAGCCAATTTTCAAAATACAGCTCGCTTAAATTTTGAAATGTTTAATAGATTCACTCGTTTGTATAACGAGTTTGACCCAACAGGAACAGATGGTGCTGTGCCTCTTCCTGCCAATAAAAATTATTATTATACAAGCTATGGTGTTAGTTATAGATCTGACCAAAGAAATACCTTTTCATATAATATAAGCCCTTCTATAGGAAAATTTTATAATGGTGAAAAGTATTCTATAGGCTCCCAAATGACCTGGCGAATTCAACCTCATTTTTCGGGTTCTATTCAAATAAATTACGACAAGATTAATTTGCCTAAACCTTATGCAAGTGCCAATATATGGCTCATTGGCCCAAAATTCGATATTACATTTAACAAAGATTTATTTTGGGCAACTTTTGTACAATACAGTAGCCAAAGCAACGACTTTAGTATCAACTCAAGGTTACAATGGCGTTTTGCTCCATTATCAGATTTATTTGTAGTGTACAACGATAATTATTTTACGGAGAATGTATTTGCTCCAAGAGTACGCGCATTAAACGTAAAACTAACTTATTGGCTCAATATTTAATTATGGGAAATGCACCTTTTTTTACCGATGATACCATCGTCTTTGGTTTATTAATGTTGGCTTTAGGCCTTATTTTTTATACAGAATCTAGACCATCTGGCTTTTGGCATAAATTCTACAAAATTGTACCTGGACTTTTTGTGGCTTATATGCTTCCTGCTGTTTTTACAACATTAGGACTTATTGCGCCAGAATGGGAAACCGTTAACGAAACTGGAAAAACAATAAAACACAGTACAAATTTATACTATGTTTCCAGCAGATATTTATTACCTGCGGCTTTGGTTTTAATGACCCTAAGCATCGATCTAAAGGCCGTTTTTAATTTAGGTTGGCGTGCATTAATCATGTTTTTTACAGGTACCATTGGCATAGTAATTGGTGGTCCAATAGCTATTTTATTAATTTCTATGGTGTCTCCTGAAACCGTTGGAGGTGTTGGTCCTGATGCGGTATGGAGAGGCTTATCTACACTTGCTGGAAGTTGGATTGGTGGAGGTGCTAACCAAACTGCCATGTTGGAAATTTATGGGTACAATCAAAAACTATATGGCGGAATGGTATTTGTGGATATTGTAGTTGCCAATATTTGGATGGCCATTTTATTAATAGGAATTGGTAAACGAGACCGAATTAACAAATGGTTAAAGGCAGATACTTCTTCTATTGAAGGGTTGAAAGAAAAAGTTTCTAAATTCTCAGCTAAAGTAAAACGAAATCCTTCACTTACAGATTTAATGATTATTGCTGCCATTGCATTTGGCACAGTAAGTTTTGCACATTTAGCATCTGGATTATTAGCACCATTATTTAATGATATGGTATCGAATATAGATTCGCCTACAACTAGAAATATGTTTACTTTTTTAGAATCTAAATTCTTTTGGATGATTAGTATAGCAACTATTATTGCTATACTATTATCTTTCACCAAGGCTAAATATTATGAAGGTGCAGGCGCCAGTAAATTTGGCAGTGTATTTATTTATATTCTTGTTGCCTCCATAGGTATGAAAATGGATTTAATGTTAATTTTTGATAATATTGGCTTAATTGCCATAGGAATTGTTTGGATGTCTATTCATGCTGGTTTATTAATATTAGTTGCTAAACTTATAAAAGCGCCTTATTTCTTTTTGGCAGTAGGCAGTCAAGCCAATGTTGGTGGTGCCGCTTCGGCGCCTATTGTGGCTTCGGCTTTTCATCCATCACTAGCGACAGTTGGTGTATTATTGGCTGTTTTTGGTTATGCGGTTGGCACTTTGGCAGCGATTGTTAGCACCATTTTAATGGAATTAGCTGCTGTGAGCTAAAAATATAATTTGTGCCTATTATAAATTTTTATAAGCCATTTAATTATATGATATTTGCTTTCATAAATTTTTATAGATGAAAAATGCATCCATCGTTTTAGTTATACTCCTTATTTTTTCTTGCTCAAAAAAAGAAGCCGATTTAACTGTTACTGGTACTATTAAAGGGCTAAAAAAAGGCACTGTTTATCTTCAACAACTTAAAGATTCATCATTGGTGGTCTTAGATTCCATGGTGATAAATGGTGAACAAGCTTTTACCTTAAAAAGCGACCTTGAAGAACCAGAAGTTTTATTGTTAATGTTAGACAAGAACAGCTCAAAAGAATCGAGAATTGCTTTTTTTGCAGATAAAGGAATTACAGAGATTAGTACGACATTAAAAGATTTTCCTTTTAAACATTCTATTAAAGGATCTTCACAACAAGAAAAATATACAGAGTTTAAAAAGATGATAGCTCAATTCAATAATAAGAATTTAGACATTATTAAAGCACAAATAGAAGCACAGGTAAGCGGAGATACTGCTGAAGCAAATGCAAAAACCAATGAAGCAAATAACTTACTTAAGCGTAAATACTTGTATGCCATAAATTTCGCTATCAATAATAAAGATAGTGAGGTGGCACCTTATGTTGCTTTATCGGAAATTTACGATGCCAATACTAAATTTTTAGATACTATTTACAAAGCATTGCCTAAACATATTGCAAATTCAAAATATGGATTGGAGCTAGATACCTTTATTAAACAGCGAAAGCAAGAAGACAATCAATAAAAAAGCTGTCAAAAAAGTAGTAAAGAACTATAATTTGCCTTTCTGAGCGCAGTCGAAATATAAGTATGTTAGATATTTCGACTGCGCTCAATATGACACTAAAAATTACTTTTTAGAAAGCCTCTTTTTATAGTTTATTGATTTTTTCAATTAAAGCTCGTCCTCTAGTTTCGAGCTCTTGGTTAATAGCTTTAAAGTGTGCCTTTTTATTTTCTACACTTTTATCGTTTACTTTTGCAATTAAATCGTCAAAAGTGTCAATAGCCTCATCAATAATTGCTTCGCTCTTTTTTGTGTCTTTATCTGTATTGGTATATTCCCATACATATACGGCTTCAATTATGTCTCCTAAAACGTAATTTATATCTTTTTTTAAATTTCTAACGTTTGCCATTTTATTATTAAATTAATTTCTGCAAAATTACACAATTTTACACATAAACTTCCAAAAGTTTTGCATTGTTTGAAACTAATCCAAATCGTTTTAAAGCTGATGGAAGCAAAATTGTTTCCCCTTTTTTTATTGTTTCTGAAAAGCCTTCAACAGTGACGTTTGCTTCTCCTTCAACACACATATATATTATAAAAGAGTCATAAACATTTTCTTTTTGAATTGTTTTTGTAAGATGTATAAAATTCGTAGTAAAATAAGGACATGTGACCATTTTGTTAGATTGATTTTCTTCCTTTGAATAAGAAACCCTAAAATCATCTTCCATTTCAAAATCTATAGCATCAATCGCTAAGTTGTTATGTAGTTCTCGTTCATTGCCTTTGTCATCTACTCTATCCCAATCGTAAACACGATAGGTTATATCGCTTGTTTGTTGTATTTCGGCCAGCATTACTCCTGCTCCAATAGCGTGTACGCGCCCAACTTGAATAAAATAGGTATCACCCTTATTTACTTTATCAAAATTTAAAATCTTAGGAAGGGTTTTGTTTTCTAAATGTTTTAAATATAATTTTGGAGTGACTTTTTGGTTAAAACCCACAATTAAATTAGCCTCATCGTCGGCTTGCATTACATACCACATTTCGGTTTTCCCAAAAGAGTTATGGCGTTTTGCAGCTAATTCGTCATTTGGATGCAATTGTATGGACAAATCTTCTTTGGCATCGATAAACTTTATAAGTAAGGGAAATTTCTCTCCAAATTGCTTAAAATTTTTGTTCCCAATAAGCGCTTCTTGGTAAGTTGATAGTAATTGTTTGAGAGTTGATCCTTTTAATTCACCATTAGATACTATTGAGGTATCGCCTTCTAAATCGCTAATTTCCCAACTTTCTCCAATATTTTTTAGATTACTTTGCTTATTTAAAAGGTTTTTTAACTTTTGTCCTCCCCAAATCTTACTCTTTAGAATGGGTTGAAATTTTAGTGGATACAAATTGAGTTTCATAGTGTAATTTCTATACCTCACAGGTTTTATAAACCTGTGAGGTTTCTAAGTTATAATTTATTCTCCAGAGTAGGTTACGAAATTGCGAGGTGTTTCATAGAGTGTTATTTCTAAATCAAAAGTTGGATTGAGTCTTGGTTTTATTTTATTATAAATAACCACTGCGATATTTTCGGCTGTTGGGTTTAATTCTGCAAATTCTGGAACTTCAATATTTAAGTTTTTATGGTCGAAAGCATCTTCTACTTCTTCCTTAATAATATCTTTTAACACTTTTATATCAATAACATAACCTGTTTTTTCATCAATTTCACCTGTAACACTAACTATTAATTCATAGTTATGTCCATGAAAGTTTGGATTATTGCATTTGCCAAAAACTGCGTCGTTCTTTTCATCACTCCAATCTTTTCTGTACAATCTGTGCGCTGCGTTAAAATGTGCTTTTCTATTGATTGTTACTTTCATGATATAATAGTTTTAGTGTTATTACGATTACACCCCTAAAGTCCCCTCAAGGGGACAAACCTTTTATTCAACTGGATGAATTGCCGCCTTGAGGGAACTTTAGGGGTGTTTTTTTAACCTTTCAGGTCTTTTCAATATGTTCATAAAATTTATCAAAAATAATTTTAAACCACTCCGTATAGTTTTGCGGATGCAAAGCCATATCAACCTTTACATCTTCCATGTCCATCCATTTCCAATCCTCTACTTCAACCTTGTTTATGTTAGGTTCTTCACTATAATGACCAACCATGATATGGTCTAGTTCATGTTCTGTCAATCCGTTATCGAATGGTGCTTTGTAAATAAATGAAGTCGTCTCTTTTAAATCGGTTACAAAACCCATTTCTTCCTGTAAACGACGCTTTCCTGCTTCGATATTACTTTCGCCATCACGTTGGTGGCTACAGCATGTGTTAGTCCAAAGTCCTGGAGAATGATATTTGCTCATTGCACGTTGTTGGAGCATTAATTCATTCTTATCATTAAAAATAAACACTGAAAACGCACGATGTAAAACAGCTTTTTCATGGGCTTCCATTTTTGGCATGAGTCCAATTTGTTCATCGTTTTCATTAACTAAAATGACGAGTTCTTCTTTCATAGTGTAAAAATACCAAGATATAATATAAATTACATAAATGATTTCATAAAATAAAAAAAAGAGCATTCAATTTTGAATGCTCTTAAAAAATTGTATTTATTGAAGACTAATTTTCCACAATTATAAATTCACTTCTTCTATTTACCTGATGCTCATCATCACTACACTTAACGCCATTTGAACATTTATTTACTAATTGAGTTTCTCCATACCCTTTCCCAGTTAAACGGCCTTTAGATATACCTCCTGTATTAATAATATAATTAATGGTAGATGTGTTTCTTTTGTCAGAAAGTGCAAAATTATAGGCATCTTTCCCTCTTGAATCTGTATGAGATCTTACATCAACTTTTACAGTTGGGAATTCATTCATGTAATTGATAATTTTAGTTAATTCAATTTCGGCCTCTGGTCTAATTTCAGACTTATCGTAATCGAAATAAATAGGATTTAATTTAAGTAATTTAAATAAATCAGTACCTACTTCAGCTGCTTTTGGCTCAGCCTTTAGGCTCAAATTTAAGTCAACAAGTTCTCTAAGCTTCGAATGTACTGTGAATTGTTCTTCATCTCTACTATACTCCGGTTTAGATGCCGTGATTCTATACACTTTCTCTTCACAATCTAAGTTTGTTGAGAATTTTCCATAAGCATCAGAACTTATGGTTTTTACGGCATTATTGCTCTCATCAAAAATAACAATATTGGCATTTGCAATTACTTCATTAGTATCATCATCAACTACAGTTCCATTTACCTCTTGCTTACAAATGTTTTTTGTAAAACTATAAATATCGTCATCTCCTTCACCACCTTCTCTATTTGAAGAAAAATATCCTTTCCTAGTTTTTTCATTAATAATATAACCAAAATCATCATTTGGACTATTAATTGGCTTTCCAACATTATAAGGCATTTCGTTAGAACTGGAAATATTGTCAATATTTTTGAACTCAAAAACATCTAATCCACCAAGTCCTAAATGTGCATCTGATGAAAAATATAATGTTCCGTTTTCACTTACAAAAGGAAAGTTTTCTCTGCCTTCGGTATTTATTTTATTGCCTAAGTTTTGTGGAGTTCCATAAGTCCCATCTTTATTAATATCGACAACAAAGATATCTGATCCTCCTAAAGTTCCTGGCATATCTGAAGCAAAGTAAAGCTTTGTTTCATCATTATTTAGAGCTGGATGTGCTACATTATACTCATCGCTATTAAATGGCAATGGTGTAACATTAGTCCATTTTCCATCTACTAGTGTCGCTTTATACACTTTTAGGCTATGCTCGTCTTTACTGTTTTTATTAAACCTCCCTTTAAAATAATTATTTCTTGTAAAGTACATGGTCATTCCATCTTTAGAAAATGTTGTAGAAGACTCATGATATTTTGTATTAATGTCTCCTTTAATTTCATTTACGCTTAGAGTGCCATTTATGTTATAAATATTTAAAAAAGGTTGCTCATTCCAGTTATATATCTTCCCCTCTCCTCTAGAAGATGCAAAGTAAATTCCTGACGTATAAAATGAAGCTCCAAAATCTGAATATTTTGTATTGATACTTAAATTTTTAATTTCAAAATCATCAGATAATTTCTCTATAACTTCTAAATATTCTTCAGAATTAATAAATGTCTTTGCTCTTGAATCTTCTGGCTTTTTAAGAGCAAATTGCTGCATTGCTTTATCTGCTTCCTTATATTTTTTTAAAGTTTTTAAAGCTTGTGCATATCTGTAATAATATTCTACATCTACTTCCGCATATGTACTGAATAATTTTTTATACCATTGTGATGCTTCTTCCATTTTATTATTGAAATAAAAAGAATCAGCTAGCTTTTGAAATAGGTCTTTAGATTGATAACCATTTTCAGCTACTTCTAATAGTACTTCGCTAGTTTTTACAAATGAAAATTTTTCATAGTTTTTGGTTGCCTTTTTTAAAGGACTTTCTTGGGCAAATCCACTAAAGGTTATTACAATAACAAATAGTGATATTATATTTCTTTTTGTCATAATCTGCTTTTTTTTTAAAAGAATCTTGGAGATAATATTTTACCTAATTGTCTTGGTTCAAAACGTAACACAATCTCATGTGAACCACTATTATAATTGTTCAAATTAGTGGTTGTTAAGTCATAGGCATAGCCAATAAACAAACTATCACTTATTTGAAATCCTGCCAAACCACTAATAGCGTCATCCCATCGATAGGCCAACCCTAAAGTAATTTTCTCATTAAATAAGAAATTTGCTGACAAATCTGCTATAATAGGAGCTCCGGAAACCGCTTTTACAAGAAATGCTGGTTTAAATTTAGTGTTTTGGTTTAAATTAAATACATAACCTCCAATAATATAATAATGAAGTTTTTCAGCAGCTACAGATTCTTGGAAATCATCATAGTAGTTTGTTGTGATTATATTAGGTATTGAAAATCCTAAATATGCTTTATTTGAATGCCAATACATACCTGCACCTACTGTAGGTGAAAACAAACTTAAGTTATTTTCAAATGCTGCATCTGGATTTTGATATCTCCCTTTACTCCAGTCTAATGATAATACTTGAAAACCAGCCTTCAAACCAAAAGACAGCTTGTGTTCTTTTAAAGCATCTAGTGCAATTGTATATGAAAAATTTGCATCGAAATATGTTTCGCTAGAAGGTCCCAACTTATCATTAACTACCGAGAGTCCTAACCCTATCTTTTCATTATTAAGTGGAGAATGTAAACTAAAAGTTTGTGTTTTAGGTGCACCGTCAAAACCTACCCATTGAGTACGATACAAACCAGTAATACTTAAAACATCTCGTTGTCCTGTATATCCAGGGTTAACACTTATAGTATTATACATATACTGAGAATATTGTGGGTCTTGTTGTGCTAAACTTTTATTAATCATTAATAGAGAAAACACTACTATGACTGCACTTTTATAAATTGATGATTTATATATCATTATATTAAATTTTAAATTTCTTTTATTATCTATTAATGTATAACCAACCTGTTTTTGGTTTTGAGCCATCACCTAGGTTTAAAACATAATAATATGTACCTGTTGGTAACTTATCAGATCCGTTATAAACAGCTCTTCCATTAGATGTACCATTCCAGTCATTATTATATCCATTTTTCTTATAAACTATATTACCCCAACGGTTATAAATTTCTAATTTATTATTTGGATAGTTTTGAATGCAGTTGATAACAAAGGTATCATTAACATTATCGCCATTTGGTGAAAACTCATTGAATATCGTTAAGCAACCAAGGTCTGTTTCTGTGGCATCATCTTCGGTATTACCATCAAAATCATCACCATCATCACTGGTATCTTCAACACTGTCACCATTTGGTGCAGTACCAAAAACTTGAGCTATATTTACCACACCACCTGAGTTATATGCAGTTTGAGTAATTGTAAAACTTGCCGTGTAAGTTGCTGTCTCACCAAGTAACAATGTCCCTTCTAAACTTCCCATATTAGCACCATTAAATGTTGGATTTTGTGTCAACGTTAACTCTACACCATTATTATTTGTAAACACATCGACTAAAGAAATACTGGTAATTACAACATTACCTGTATTTTCAACCGTTATTGTATAGTTAATAGTATCTCCTACCTCTTTGCCAAAAAATTCGGCTGTTTTTGTAACATTAAGAGATCCTGTACAATTTGCTGTAGTAGTAACTGGTAAACTTATACTTGTTTGTAAATATGAACATGGATCTTGTCCATCGGTGCCATCGGTATATTCATCGTCGTTCGGTACGCCATCACCATC
>TARA_R110002073_G_scaffold157241_2_pt1 | contig 14102 bp, 9 predicted proteins | sample TARA_R110002073 | Tara Oceans TARA_R110002073 (sample SAMEA4397174) | marine metagenome | biome: Polar Biome; feature: [DCM] deep chlorophyll maximum layer (ENVO:01000326); material: water (ENVO:00002006), including particulate matter (ENVO:01000060) such as... | depth 40 m
TTCCCAGTTGACCAATTTGACGTGGTCACCAAATACATTGATGTTGCCACGATTGATGTCTTCTGGCCACGATCCTGGTATCGAGGTGGTGCGTGATGACAAGTCACTCGAGAAAACCTCAAAACCTTGGTAAATCGTGTGTTGACCTTCGATCGTGATGACTTCGCTTCGCGACGGTGAACCATTATTCAAATCGATAATCACCTCGTCGCTGGGCCACTCGCGAACGTGGATAGGATGCGTCGGCGTACCTGACAAAATACTGGTGAAATCGCCTGTGTAGGTTCCACCTAAGATCCAAATCGTATCTCCTGGTAAAACGGCCTCGGGATGACTCATCGCGGTGCTGAGGTCCCACGGATGACTGAGGCTGCCGTCACCCAGCGGCGTTCCGCTGGTCGAGACAAAAAACTCGTTCCCGGTCGCGGGGATCGCGGGGACATCTGCAACGATTACGAAACTGCCGAATTCCTTTTGCACGACCAATGGAGCGACCGCTTTGTGTCCTAGCGGGATCGGCGAGGTCACATCCGTCATGGGGAGTGCAATCGTGCCACCGGTGTAAACGCCGGTAGCCACAGGGGCTCCCTTTAGATCAAGGACGTTATAGATTTCGTAAGAGACGCCGAGGGGAACCAGCGACGAGAGATCGAGTTCGACAGAATCGAGTTGATCCCAATTGTAGACCACTGCGTGACCACGACCGGGTTCGTATTCGTTGGGTAACACCGATGCGAAAGTGCCGCGAGGCGTATCGGAGAACGTGCTATGGGTATCGAATCCGGTTCGGGTAAGCCATTGGTCCGTCGTTGCCGAACCGCCGGTGATGATAAAGGGACGCTCGGCATTGGTGATGTAAGCGTTGTGGTCCCACGTGTATCCGGGGACCGCGCCGTTGATGGGAGCATCGCTAATCTGCGCCACCCGGTACGGGCTCTCGTTAAAGACCGTGTTGCCAGTGAACGTCACGTCTTGCCACGATTGGAAGAACTGCACCCCACTGCTGAAATAGTTATCAGTGGCAACAATGTTCTTTCCACCCACATCAAAGCCAAACACGACCGAACCGGCGGGCTGAAGATCGAAGACGAATGGTGCCTCCGATGCGAGCGTAAGATCGGAGATGGGGTGCGAGAGAATGGGAGCACGATTTCCAGATGCGAGCAGTAGGCGAGGTTCAAGATGCTCGAGAACCTTCCACCGTTTCCGCCGCCTACTTGCTCGGACGCTCGCAGACTGTCTTGCCCTTCGATTGAATAACATGCCTGGGCTCCTGCGGCTGAAAAGCCACGTGAGGATCATGGTCATGACGCGGGAAATGTTCCGCGTTAGTAGTGACGTGCCCCCCTTTGTCGCCGCTTCTATCCTAACGTGTTTGTCCCTTAGGCACCAATTTTGATCGAGTCAAAATTCAGTGATTCATGGGAAAAGAAAGAGCGAGGCGATACCGCTAAGTCACGGTCCGGCAGCGTCACTCATCAATGCGATCGACTTTGCGTCGCGACTCTCGCTAAGGGCCTTTTCGGGCGAAGCAAAACCAAGAGGAGAAAAGGCTGAGTCAATTTTTGTTTGTAGTGCCTGTCGATCGACCTTCTGTAGAATGCTCTCAGACGGTGCCAATCTAAGTAGTTCCAGCACAATGTGCCCCATGAACACTTCGCCGGGATGGTATCCGTCGATCATGTAGGTGTCATCGAGACCAAAGTCCTTGGGGGACGCAGCAGGAGTCACGTGGATGCCATGGGAACGAAGCGAGTCGACAAAATGAGTTTGATAGAAATCCCACCATGACTTCAAATTGGTATCGGTGGACAAAGCGTCGATACAGTCCGAGGAATAGGGTGGCAGCAGCACCATCACTTCAATGCCAAGTGTTTGCAAACGTTCTAACAAACTTAATAGCCGCGAGGTTTTTGCCGGATCTACGGTCGCCGGGGAGGAAAAATTGCCGTGATGAAAGCGAATCCGCTCGATGATCGGAGGGTCTTCTCGATCGATAAACTGATGGGTCTCAACAATCTCTAGCAAGATTTGGGGTGAGTATTGCCAAGAGCCATCTTTTCGAAAGCCACTTCCATATTTTATTGGGGCGGTGCCAATCGCGCGATAACCAAAATAGGGACTGCGGTTGCTGTGGGTGATTGCTTTTGTCAGCTCGGGAATCCGGTTGCGACGTACAAGGGTTCGCAATGCGTTGATATGAGCTGCGAAATGGTACGATTCGTCCTGCTGAGCCAGCCATGATTTGTCCCGCTGATACTCGCTTTTGATCCACCATGGATCGATGCCGATGATCGCAATTTCCGGTCGGGGTAGTTGCTGGTTCTCGAGGAGATCAACGTACTCATTAAGCTCTGTCACGCTTTGGGTCATCCCACCGGCGTTGTAGAAAGAGTCTTCGAGTGGTGAGAACATGAAGTCGCGGAATTGCATGACACGCGAACTGCCGAGAGCGATGATTTTTGGTTTTCGCAACTGAATGGCGGCGAATTTATAAACACCAAACTGCTGCGATAGAAACTCTCGGCTATAGAGGGTTTCTTCTGTGGCGGTTTGTTGTTTGTACGCCGCGTGATTTGCCGGCCATGTTTCGCCAGTCTTCCATAGTGCCAACTCCGGGATAAGAACCAGAATCACGATCGGACTTAGGAACCACAGCAATCGACGGATCAACTTCCAAGCGGCGTGTTGATCCTGTTGTTGTTCCGTAGGAGATTGAAGTTGCATCTAAAACTGAAAATAGATGAAAGGAACATGGCCGGTGTTGCCGTATAAAAACATGACGGCAATCAGGCTGTAATAGGCTGGCCACCGAATCCACACCGGCATCTGCTGGATCTCTAACGCGTGTGGTTTGTCGCGTTGGACCCACTCGATCGCCAACAACAAAGCGACGAAGGGCAAGCCTTTTAATAAACTTGGCGTCTGCCAGGGTGATGTCATCATGTGCGAGATATATGCCAAGGCATGTGGAATCGAGTCGGCACGAAAGAAAACCCAGGCCAATAGCACTAAGGCGAACGTTGACCCCATTTGGACCAGTTCACGGAGGTTGGGCAACCAGCGTCCTGCGGCGACGATGTCGTGGTGCCGTTTGTGGTTGCCGGTCATTACCAGCGGCAAGTAGTAAAGACCATGCAAAAATCCCCAAACCACAAACGTCCAATTGGCGCCATGCCAGAAACCGGAAACCGTAAACGTAATGATTAGGTTCGCCAAATGGTGGGCTTTCGATAAGGTGTGGCTACCACCCAGCGGGATGTACACGTAATCACGAAACCAGGTTGACAAGGAGATATGCCAACGCCGCCAAAACTCGCCAATGTCTCGGGAAAAGTACGGGTAGGCGAAGTTCCGCATCAAATCGAAACCGAACAACCGAGCGGTGCCGATCGCGATATCGGAATAGCCACTGAAATCACAATAGATCTGAATCGCAAAGTACAATACGCCCAAAAACAGCGTGACGCCGTTATGCTGTGAATAGTTGACGAAGCTCTCATCGACCAACGGTGCAAGGTTGTCCGCGATCACGACTTTTTTGAACAAGCCCCAAAGGATCTGACGCAGCCCATCTTTGGCAAGAACGGTATCGAATGTTCGTTTGCATAGGAATTGCGGCAACAAGTGAGCGGCACGTTCGATCGGGCCCGCGACCAATTGGGGAAAGAAGCTGACGTAGGCAAAGAAGGCGATCCAATCTCGCGTTGGCTGCACATGACGGCGATAGACATCGATGGTGTAGCTGAGTGATTGAAACGTATAAAACGAGATTCCCACAGGCAGAATGATTTGCAGCGTGTGGAGGTGAGCTTGGAAACCAAGACGTTCCGATGCCGCGATAAACGATTCGACGAAAAATCCGTAGTACTTGAAAAAGCCTAGAATGCCGAGGTTGGCAATGATGCTGATCGCCAATAGTAGCTTGCGATAGCGTGGGTGCGTCGCGGAATCGAGTTGGATTCCCACGACGAAGTCGATTGCAGAGCTGATGGCGATCAAGCCCAGAAAACGCCAATCCCAGCAGCCGTAGAAAAAATAGCTAGCCAGCAGCAGCAGTGTGTTTTGAATTCGTAGTGAATGCCGCTGTAACCACCAGTAACACACAAAGGTGAACGGCAGAAAGATTGCAAACGCTAGAGAATTAAACAGCATGGACGACCAAAGTGAACACACGCATCAAATCGTTCATCGTTGAACGCATCGAAAAGCAATGCCGGATGTCTGACACTAACTAATTTTCCAAGCTGGAAGAATGAGACGACAATGAATGCCTCGACTGGGAATCGCCCAGGGGGGTGTTCAGCGAGTCAAGGTAGGCGATCAGATTGCGTAATTGGCTGCGAGTCAAATGGTTAGCGACACCAAACGGCATGGCCGATCCAGTGCTACCAAACTCTTCGACGGATGCCTTATCAACCTTCGTTGATTTGCCCGTCAAAATGTCGCGAATCGTCATGGTGTTGTCGGTTTGGGACGCGACGTAGCCAGAGACGACGCGACCATCGTCCAACAGAATGGCAGTTAACTCGAATCCTTTCTTCACCGTCCGTTGCGGCCAAAGCACGGACTCGATAATCGATTCCAACGAATTATCGACACTCACACCAGCCAAATTGGGACCTTTGGTGAAAGAGTCTGCATGTTCCTCTAAGCCCACATGGTGACAAGATTTGCAATTGGCAGTATCGGACATGAAAACGAGCCGTCCAGCGTTGGGGTCGCCAACGGTTCGCACCTCCTCGGCAAGTTTACGGACGTACTCGGCGTCATACTTCTCGGTAATGGCGTGGCTCCGAGTCACCTCAGGCTTCATCGCGATCATCACTTCGGGATCAAAGTCTCCGGCATCGTCACGCATCCCGCTGATCCAAGCGGAAATCACCTCCGCAGCATCGGGATCGAGAATCGTTCGACCCAGCGGAGGCATTCGGTCCTCGTCTTCCGCGACGAGACGTCGAAGCAATTCCGAGTCCTCGGGATGCCCGGGTTCAACCAACGATTCTCGCGCGGCCGATCGCTCGGACTTGGGGCGTCGCGGGCGTATTCCCACCAACTTCATCTGTGCCAAATTGGTGGTGTAGCGAAGATCAATTTGGGTGATTCCAAGCCGATCACGGACATGACAAACGGCGCAGTTTACAGCCAAATAAGCCCGCGCCATCTCCTTGATACTGCCTGCGCGTGCATGCCAATCCGCAAACGAGGGTAAGGTCGCCGGAGGCAATGGAAGTGGATCTTGGAAAATGCCCAAGCGTTCAAGCCGTTCGATCTGATTCAAATCCCCGTCCGGCTCGATTCGGTTCATCTGCAGTGTATTCAGACCAAGCGCAAAACCATTGGCTTTGGAATGACAAACGTTGCATTGTTCGTTGGTTAAAAAGTGCCAATGCCTCTGGTCAGATCCCTGTTCGGTGGGAACTTCCAGTGGCCGAGGTTCGGGGAGCTCAAGCAACGATGCATCGCTTTGATCTTCGTTCCAAACATAGGTATAGCCGTCCCATCCCGTGTGTCCGTGAACCCATAATCGTGTTTCGAGTCGACGGATCGGTTGATCCTCGTTCATGACAGGGATCGAGAGATGGTTGACAAACACGGTGCCTGTGGGGAAGGTCCAGGGCTCGTTCACCGAGAAACCGACCTGACCTGCCGCAGGCAAGGCAATATATCGTTGCTGGTTTGCCCCGTCGGCCCACATCGGCATATTCACCTCGTAGGGGATCATGCCCGGCACCGGAGTCAGGTTGGTGAGTGACGAAAAGAGGCCGGTGTCCGACAGATGTTCCGGAAAGGGCTGCTGCGGTTCGTCGTGGGGGACGTTGACCTTGCGAAATCGATACACGTTTCCGTCGAGGGCGCAGACGTACATCTCTCCGTCGGCGTCTTGGCCGAACCCGGCAAGCGGCACCTTGGGACTTGCCAGTTTTACAGTTCGAGTGACTTGGTTGCCATCATAATACGATGCCCAAATCATCCCGCTAGCGTAGTCGCCATAGAGATAAGCACCTTGCAGCTCGGGGAATTGCTCACCTCGATAGACGCGGCCACCGACGATCGCACGTCCGTAGCGGTGATCATACGTAATGATGGGGTCGACAAATTGCGAAGGGGTTTGCGATTCCGCGAGGGAAGGTGTCGGCATGTCCCACGAGTGTCCGACATTGTATGGGAACCGTCCTTCGCGATGCGGCCATCCATAATTAGCTCCGCCATGGATCAGATTCACTTCTTCGAACCGATTCAGCCCGACATCGCCCGCCCACATTCGATTGGTTTGTGAATCAAACGACAAACGCCAGACATTGCGAAGACCATACGCCCAAATCTCAGGCCGTTTGTTTCCGCGTGTGGCTACGTCGGCAAAGGGGTTGTCCTCGGGAATAGCATAATTCAAACCAGGATCCCGCTGGTCGACGTCGATTCGCAGAATTGAGCCATGGAGTGTGCCAAGATCTTGAGACGAATCTTGGTTCATGCCGTCTCCGGTACCAAGATATAGCAAACCGTCCGGCCCAAATTCGATCGATCCTCCGTAATGAGATAGGCTTGGATACGTCAGCGAAAACAATCGCTGTTCCGATGCCAAATCAACATGTTGGGGGTCATCGGGGTGCATCCGAAACCGCGAAATGACTAACTTGCCTTTGGGAGGTAGCAGCAACGTCTGCAAATAGTGTTTCAGCGGTTCTGGTGTCTGTCGCGCCAAGCGGTTGGCGACCTCCGACTGAAACAAGGCGCTATGCGACGTTAAGATTGATTCGCTTGACCGATCGACAAACTTTGCCGTTACGAGCGTTAGTATTACGGTGACTGCCGCAGCGCCCATCAAACCACAACACAATCCCGCCATGTGTAGAGCGATACGTTCATTACGTGACATTAAAAGACGATACGCAAATACAATCACCGTGTAACAAGTCACGAAAACCCCAACGGCAATCCATTTCTTCTGTCCGGCGGTCAAACCTTCGGTTGGAACGACAAGAAATACCAGGAAACCGGCAATCGGTGCAGTACATATCAAAAGGATTGCGTGCGCCAGTCGGCGAGGAATGGGAATGACACTGCCCACAATCAACCCGCAAATGAACACGCCAGCGACCGTCAAGTCAAAGTAAGCTGCCGCAGTCCCGTATTCAGCTCGGGCGGCATAGGAGGCAAAGACTTCACCGTTCTCTGGATACTGGGGATGAAACGCAAAACCCAGTAGTCCTTGTTCTTCCCCATCGCGAGCCGTCTTGTGGGAAATGTCAAACAGGACATTGCTTTCGCTTACCGATGAATCATTTGCAAACTGATGAAGTTCTCCATCACGGCAGAGCACGTACACATGTTCATGATCGTGAGGCGCTGTTAGCAGCTGCAGCGGTCCCTTGTCGCCGAAATCCATATTTGGAAACGCGTTTTCAAGCGTGTAAGGATAGGGCGACGTCATCAAGCGAGATGTGTCTACGGACACAAATTGTGACCGAGCGTCGCCCGTTCCGTCGTCGGCGTTTGATGGCGACACCATCAATCCCATCACGAATAAGACCAGCAGCAGCAATGGATTCATCAAGCTGGCATTCAGTAGAGTTGCGGGATGCGGAACAGAACAGCTATTGAAAGTCATGATCACTGGGGGTCAACGCTCACGAGGGAACGGTTGGACCTATGAATTCCGCATACAAGATCAGCGGAAACAGAAAATGGCTCATGCAGCAGACGACGAGCAGCGTCTTGCCATCTGTGAATTGCCGCAAACCGCGGCGGCTATCGCGGCTAGCGAAAAAGTTGTAAGAGCGTTTGCAAAATCACCCTCACATCCAACGCGATCGAGGAATGACGAACATACTGTTTCGCCAATTCGATCTTGTCCGGAAGAATCCGGGTGATGTATTCACGTTCAGGGTCTTCGGCCTGGGCCAACACAGTGGATTCGTCTCGATACTTGATCGATGCTAGATCGGTTAAACCCGGTCGGACGATCAAGATTTGTCGGAAGTCATCTTCGAACATCTCAACGTACTTGGGGACTTCCGGCCGAGGACCGACCAGACTCATGTCACCCTTGAAGATATTGATGAGTTGAGGCAATTCGTCTAACTTTGTTTTCCGCAGCAGTCTTCCGATACGGGTGATCCGCGGATCGTCACCCGAGGTGATGGCGGGCCCCAACGAAGGGGCATTCTCAACCATGGTGCGAAATTTCAGTATCTTAAACGGTCGCAGTTGCCGCCCCACCCGTGTTTGTTGAAACAACACCGGACCGGAACTGGTAAACCGTATGATCACCGCGATCACAATCAGTAGTGGCGAAAGAAGCAAGATTCCTAGCCCCGATGCGAACATGTCAAAACAACGCTTTGCGGCGGTTTGAACCGGAGTCGCCTGTAACAGAGGCATCGCGATGGAAGAGGTTTTGCTCGACACAGAGGTTATGTTCCCGACGGATTCGTCTGCGCTGCTGGCTGTCGCAATGAGTATTGCGAACACAGTTCAGTGACCACGCGAACCACATGTTCTTGTTCGGATTCGGTCATGCCGGGGAAGATCGGAAGGCTGACAAGCCGATTCCAGACATGGGTTGCTGTGGGGCAATCGGATGCTTGCCACTGCAGCGTTTCCTTATAGTAGGGATGCAAATGCAGGGGACGCCAATGGACCGAGCATCCGACGCCACGCTCGCGTAAACATTGAATGAATTCGTTGCGGTCAATGCTCAATTGATCCAGACACAGGCGAATGGGAAACAGGTGCCAAGAATGGAGACGGTTTTCCAGTTGCGGTGGTAGTTCGAGTTCCGCACAATCGCAGAGTCGTTGGAAAAAGAATTCAGCAATGGTTTCACGTTCTTGACGCATCGATTCGACTCGATGCAGTTGATGCAAGCCGATCGCAGCCGCCAGATCGGTCAGATTGTATTTGTATCCGGGGGCGACGATTTGATAGTCCCATTGACTGTTTCCTTGAAAACGCTTCCAAGCGTCATGGGACAAACCGTGCAGCGACATTTGCCGCATTCGGTCGGCCAAGTGCGGGTCGCTGGTGACCGCCATCCCTCCTTCGCCCGTGGTCATGGTCTTGTTGGCATAAAACGAATAACAAGTCACTGCTGCTGTGTTCTCGCCACACATTCGCCATGCTTGATCCGCGTCGCCGCGATAGGCCGATGGCAGGGCGTGAGCGGCATCTTCGACGACCCACAATGCGTGTTGCTTTGCGAAGGCGTTGATGTGATCGACGTCGAGCATCAATCCACCTACATGCACTGGGATCATCCCGACGACCTCGACCGGTGCACCCTTGAGTGCTCCGCTGCGAGCCGCTTCCAACTTTTTTGCGGCGTCGTCGAAGTCCATGTTCAGCGTGACGGGATCGCAATCGACGAGGATCGGAATCCCGCCCTGATAGAGTACGATTTCCGCAGTGGCGGCAAAGGTCATTGTCGGCACCAAAACCCCCTGCCCCGCTTTCAATTGCATGGCTTCGACCGCCAAATGCAGTGCGGCGGTACACGAATTCACTGCGACAGCATGTTCAGAACCAATGAACTTGGCAAACTCGGATTCAAACTGTTTTACGCGTGGCCCCGTCGTCAACCAACCCGAGCGGAGACACTCAGTCACTTCCGCGATGGCGGGTTCGGATATCGAGGGTCGAAAGAAGGGGACGTTCATTCGGGCGTCGTTTTCGCTGGTCATGTTTGATTGGTTAGGAGAGCTTCTTGCGACTTGCCAGGAATGTTGCCACTTCGGCACCCACGCGTCGCCCCGCGGATCCATCCCACAGTTGGGGACATTTACCCTGCTTGAACTTGTTCTCGATCACGTCATCAACAAGTTTGACAAGTAATCCCACGTCGTGTCCGACCAGCACGCTGGTGCCTTCATCGACGGTAATCGGACGCTCGGTGTTTTCTCGTAACGTCAGGCAGGGGATCTCAAGTGCGGTCGCTTCCTCTTGCAATCCGCCCGAATCGGTAATGATGACTTTGGCCTTGGACGTCAATCCGAGCAACTCGTGATAGCTCAGTGGATCGGTGGCCAGAATCGTTGAGGTTGCTTCGAGCGTCTGCCACAGTCCTAAGGTTTCGAGCTGATTGCGAGTCCGTGGATGGACAGGAAATACGACCGGCAACAGCTGCGAGATTTGTGTCATCGCGTCGACAAAACGGCGCAATTGTTCTGGATCATCGACATTGGACGGACGGTGCATGGTCCAAACCGCATATTGGTTCTTGGTCAGCCCCATTTTGCGGAGCGGATCGAGCGCCGTGGCAGCATCAAGCTGTGATCGCAATACGTCGATCATGACGTTTCCGCACAAGCGGATCGACTCGTCCGATTTGCCTTCTTTGAGCAGGTTTTCACGTCCGCTCGGTTCGCTGACCAATAGTAGCTCCGAGATCGCATCGGTCACAACGCGATTTATTTCCTCGGGCATCGTGCGATCAAAACTGCGTAATCCAGCTTCGACATGAATCACAGGAATTTGAAGTTTGGTTGAAGCTAACGCGCATCCGACGGTGGAATTGACATCGCCGACGACCAGGGTTGCAGCGGGCGTCTGTTCACAATCGAGCAACCAGCGTTCATAGCTGTCAAGAATCTTGGCCGTTTGTTCCCCTTGGCGACCCGATCCGACCGACAAATGGACGTCAGGCTGGGGCAAGCCCAATTGCCGAAAAAACGAATCGCTCATTGCATCGTCGTAATGTTGTCCGGTATGGATCAAGCGAGTCTGAACGTTGGGAGCACAAGCTTCAATCCCGCGGAGGATCGGACCCATTTTGACAAAATTGGGACGTGCACCGACCACACAGGCGACGATGTCTTTGGAATGCATTTGTGATTGTGTCAAACTATTGTCAGACTTCGGTTACGAGAATCGATGGGCAACAGGAACGTGCAATGGGCGCAAATTAGACGGCATCACACGTCATTTGGACGGCGGCGGTCTCAAACCCCGAGGTGTCTGCCGTCCCTTTTTTTTCCAAGATGATCAGTTTGAACAGACGTTGGTCCGAGTAGCGTCGTTTTCCCTTTAGCACGCGTCGAGCGATGTCTCGGATCATCGATCGCTTTTGCGGCCTCGCTTTCTCATCGACAAACGGATGTGAAAAAGTGCATCGCACCACGTTTTGTTCGATTTCGCGACAACGTTCATCGCTGATATAGGGTGATTCGATGGGTTCGCCATAAAGCGAGAACCGTTTGAAAATCGAGAGCATCGTTTCGATACCGTCTCGCCGCTCGACGTCGCGTTGGGGTTGCCAATGAGCGTCTTCGATGACAAACAGTCCACCGGGATTCAGGTAAGGCCACAGTGTCCCGAGGGTAATCTGTTGATGTGCCGAAGCGTGGCTGCCATCGTCAATAATAATGTCGAAGGGGCCAGCTTCTTCCGCTACTTCTCGCAGCCGATTGGCATCGCTTTGGTCGCCCTGAAACGTCTTGGCTCGGGGAATGTCGACCTCGCTGAAATCGGTTAGATCAAAGCCTGAAATCCGGGCCTGGGGAAAGAACTCGAGCCACATTCTCAGCGAGGGACAATCGAGTTGATGTTGTGTGGTTTCTCGCTGGAGTCCAATTTCTAAGATCGAGATAGCTTGGTCGCGAAAGGGTTCAAAGATCTTCTCGTATAGGGTTGTGTATCGATGGCAACATCGAACCTGATCGCCCTTGTCTGAATTAAACTGATTTGCAAGTTGCGTGAGAGTTGCCATTTTGTTCTACCCTTAGTGATGCAAACGCGTGTCAAAAATCGTGTTCCAATGAAACCCGTTGTCGTGCAATGGGGTGTCGTTCAGTGGGTTGTCTTCTATGCGGTGGCGATGACCGTGTTTAACACTTGACGCCAACGCGACAAGATATTTTGACGATCAAATTGATGCTGGACGCTAAGACTTGCCTGATGTCCAAGTCGGTTGCGAAGTTCGTCATCGGCGGCCAACTTTTGGATCGCCGATGCCCATGCATCCACGTCGTTGGGGGCATCGACGATCAGTCCGCTTTTGCCGTGGTCGATCATCTCGGGGATGCCGCCCACTCGCGATCCGATCGGACAGATCCCCAACGACATCATTTCGATCAGAGCCAGTGGGCAATTCTCCCACCAGACGCTGGGTACGAGTCCGAGTTGGCAGGTTTGATAAACCGCGTTTAATTCCTCAAGCGAGATCCAGCCCAATTGCAGAAATTCGGCACGATCGTTCAGCCGGCCGCGTTCCTTTTTTGCGCCCCCAATCGTGACCAGTACCGTATTCTTTTGGAACTGTCCGATCGCCAGTGCGGTTTTGGCTATCTGAAGTCCTTTTTCCGGTGCACGCCCCACATGCATGACCGCAAAATCATCATCGGCCAGTCCGATGCGTTGTCTGGTTTCAGCGATCTGCTCGCGTGAGAGCGTCTTGACCTGGGATTGGTCAATCCAGTTGGGGATAGTCCAAACCGGCGGTGGAAACCGATCGCGGCAAATCAACGCAAATAGATCTGCGTAGATCGCGTGAGAGGGCGCTACAATCGCATCGGCGCCTGCCACGGCACGGGCTGCCAATGCTTCTTGGCCTAATCGCGGCAAGCTCTGGATCCAATACACGACGCGGGCGCGTGGCAACACTTGTTTGGCCAATGCCGCAACCGCCATCGTCGAGGCAATGACAATCGTCTGTTCATCCGCAGTCTGCGTAAATTGCTTTAAAGCTTCTCGAGCACGTTGATAGGGAGCGGTCGATTCGACGGTTGGGCGAAAACCTAGCGAGCGTCCCACACGACTGCCACGGATGCGACAACGTACACGTCCGGCAAGCCCTAATGTGGCCGAAACCGATCGCACTCCATCAATGTTGGTGTTGCCAGGTCCAACGGCAATGACTTCGGTTGCCGTGTCGGTGCTGGCAAAATGGGCCGCCAATTGCGCCAGAAGTCTCGGTACGGCACGCGCAGTGGTCGTTTCAAGCGGATGATTCTCGTAAACAACCAGCAACCGTTTGGCCAACAACGGTTGTGCGTTCGTTAGCTCACTTTCGCTTTTGCATAACGTCTCAATCATGGAGCGAGTCTTTCATGTGGGAGCAAACGTTCTCGGCGGTGATGCCTTTTTTGCATCGTTCAACTGCACGCTGGGACACTCTCTTCTTTATGGACAATATGTCCGGTGCAACGATTGCAAACGACATCGGGTGACGATCGTTCTATTCTAATCGCATAGTAGCCGATGATGTTTGAGGGTTCGCCGAATGCCCTCTTCGATTGGGACGAATTTATATTCCGGCGTTAAGGCGAGCAGTCGGTCTGGGGATAAAGAGATCGATGCGATGTCGCTGCTGCGATGTGCCAAGTGAATCACCTCGAATTCTTTATCGAGCAGACGTCGTATCGTATGAATCAGCTGCTCAAGTGATGTGGCGACTCCCGTGCCAAGGTTGAACACGTTCGATTCATCTAACCGATCGCATGAAATTGCCATCAACCGACACACGTCCTCGATATAAATGTAGTCTCGGCTGGCGGAGCCATCGCCATAGACTCGAATCGGGGTGCCGTGATGAAGGGCCTCGATCCAATGCGGCAATACACCCTGACCCGGCCGAGTCCGCTGCCCTGGTCCGTAAGGGTTTCCAATCCGAAAGATGTCGCTGGCGAATTGCCCGCGACGCGTTGCATGCCCGAGCAATTGCTCGGCAGCCAATTTGAAAATAGCGTAGGGCGAACGAGGGTCCGTCGCTGAATTCTCATGCCGCGGTTGGTCGGTGTCCGCATAAACTGTTCCACCCGAAGATGGGAAGACAATTTTTCGTACGCCGTGATAGGCGGCGGTTTCCATTAGTACCAGCAGCGGACTGAGCGCTTCGGTGTACTCGGCTGTTGGCTCCGAAAAGAATCGGCTTGGATAGGTTGCCGAGGCAAAATGATAAACAATGTCAGCGCCTTTGATCGCGTCACTAAGGATCCAGGTGTCGCGAATGTCACCGACCACCGAGGTCACGCCATGAAGTTGCTCAATTTCGGGACGCGGTTGTCGCCAATAGGCAACCACGTCATGACCCTGTGCCGCCAGAAACCGCGTCATCGAGGATCCCAGGAATCCAGCCGCACCTAACACCACCACACGCAGTGGCG
>TARA_R110002073_G_scaffold322008_1_pt1 | contig 14095 bp, 10 predicted proteins | sample TARA_R110002073 | Tara Oceans TARA_R110002073 (sample SAMEA4397174) | marine metagenome | biome: Polar Biome; feature: [DCM] deep chlorophyll maximum layer (ENVO:01000326); material: water (ENVO:00002006), including particulate matter (ENVO:01000060) such as... | depth 40 m
GGATCGGAGTGTTGCGCCCGCTGCGTGGCCCGAGTGCGCGGGTTGCGGTCGAGTCGTGAGTTGGAACTCCGTGGCGGGCGATGATTCGCGCGTCGCTCTGTCTTTCTGGTTCCGCTTCGAGCGGACCGGCGCGGGCGTTCGGAGTCGACGTGATTCTCGCCCAAGACCGTAGACGCAGGCGCACGTGGAGGTAGACCAGTTCATGAGCGCAAACTCCCCGACTCGAGTGTTCGGATTGATCCTCGTTCTCTGCACCTGGGGCTGCCGAACCGCCCAACCGGACTCCACGACGGGATCCGAACTGTACGAGCGTCTCGAGCAATTCGCCCGTGATCCGGCGATGCGCCCCGCGGTGTGCACGATCCTCTCGGACGATCGCCACCCCTTCGGATGGAACATCGCTTCTGATTACCGTCGGGACGAGGATGCGACCGTGCGAGCCTCTTGCTACCGCTGGCTCGTTTCGGTGGATGGAGACCGTCGGGGCGCGTGGCTGGAGGAAGGCCTGAACGACCCCGCGATCGCGGTCCAGGTGGCTTGCCTGTTGCAGGCCCATCGAGTTGCCGCGTGGAGTCGCGACGTCGATGAAGCGCTCCGTCGCATCCTGAACACGACCACCCGAGGACACGTGTTCCGGTATGCCGCCCAGACTCTCACGGATCGATACGGCCAGGCGGGGGCGCTGGACGTATGGGACGTTGTATCGCGTCGCGGAATGGGTTGGGAGCCTTCCGCCTTGGCAGCGTTGTGCCAGTATCCGCAGCCCGAGTTTCGTGATGCGTTCGAACGGTCGATCGATTCCGATGACTGGGACGTGACCTGTTTCGCGCTACGTGGCTTGAACGCGTTGAACTCGGGGCAGTTGGGCAACCCAGGCGACGCACAAGAGTGTTTCAGCACCGAGGAGTTCCATCAGCATTGGGATCAGGACATCTTCCGTTTGCACGAACCCGAGGTCCTCGGTCGTGCCGACCTGACCCAACGCATGCGCGCAGCGCGAGTCATCGTATTGGGGGAACTGCATGCATGGCTCCCGACGCGTGGCGCACAGATCGACGTGTTGGCCGGGCTGGCCCACTTCGCTCACGACAATTTGGCATTGGTGTGTGAGCGTCCCGTTCTCGAGTACCAGCAGCCCGTGATCGATGCCGCGCGCCAGTACGGTATCGACGTGCTCATGCTGGAAGAGGAACCCCTGGCATCCAACGGCTCACCCTCCGCAAGGGACGAGTCCGTCCGACAGCGCTTGGCCGAAGTGCTCGCCGAGGATCCCGATCGTACTTACGTCATTTGTTACGGAGACAACCACCGAGCCAGCCTGCAACAAGTGGCTCGCAGCATGGGTCTGCCCAACATGGCCATCGCGCTGTTCCCCACCGACGGCATGCTCGGCAGCGCCGTGCGCAAGACGGGCGGCGCCATCGAAGGACTGTGTTTCGCGTACCCCGAGGACAACTACTTCCTGGCGTGCGGGTCGTTCGCTGCCATTCTGGGTTGCCCCGAACTGGACGACGCGTTCGCCGGGTCGGGTTCACTGCGTTGAGTGGTGCGATCACTCCCTCAGGGGTGATCTGTCCCTACCAGGACGGCGCGCTGGTTCACCTTGACCCGGCTCCCCGCAGTCCTCAACGACCTGCGCGAGCGCGCCAGATACGGTGTTGTTCGAGGTAGCGAGCTGCGTCCTCGTCCTCGCCCAATCGCGAGGAGAGCCGCGAGAGTCGGTAGAAGACCTCGTAATGCGGAAACGTCTCGACGCACAGGAGCAACGCATCGCGCGCCAGCTCCGGCTCGTCGCGGGCTAGATGAATATCGGCCAACAGCGCGTGGGTCTTGGCCACGTCGCGCGGTCGTTCGAAGAGCTCGAGTGCGGCGCGGGCGCGGCTCTCGCACAACGCAAGGTCGCCGGCTTCCATGTCGAGCAGAGCGAGCCGGAAGAGCGCGGCGGCCTGGTCGGGGAGCAATTCGTTGGAGGCTTCGTACGCGGCGCGCGCTCCCGCCAAGTCGCCCGTCTCCTGGAGACAGCGCCCGTAGTAGAAGAACGCGTAATGCGCATTGCGATATTTAGGGCCCGCTTCCAACGCGGCCTCGAAGTACGGAAGCGCCAGCGCGAAACGTTGCTTCTCGTGGTGCAGCCAACCCATCAAGAACGCCGCCTCGCCCGTCGTGTCCTTGGGCGCGAGGGCCTCGAGTTCGTTCAGCGCCTTGTCGGCGTGGCCATCCTGGATCGACTTGCGTGGACCGGCGAGCGCGGGGGACGTGTCCGTCGGAAATGGCACGCCTCGGTACTTCGGAAGTGCCGCGTGTACGCGCGCGACCGAGCCCGGGACGACCGCTTGCACGACCGGAGCCGGGTTCGGCGGGGAGTCGTCGGAGCACCCGACGCTCAATGCGCACGCACCAACCACGATGAGTGCAACTGCTGCGCGACTCACTTGCGCACCACCTCGAGGACTTGACCCGCCGTCACGGCGTCCAAGGTCTGCACGTGCCCGTCAGGCCAGCGAACGTCGACCTGCAATGGACCGGGATCCTGACCGAGGCCGAAGTGGGCCTCCATGGCCGAGGCCGATTGATAGGACGTACCGCTCGCGATCCAGCGATGACGAGTCTCGGTGCCCCAAGACACTGTCACCTGCGCACCGAGTCCGCGCCGGTTGCCGATGCCCGAGCGCTCGTCGCGCAGGCCGACCCGAAGCCAAGACCCGACGGCCGCATCGTTGCGCAGGAGTCGCACCGGGCCGGCGAGTTCGTGAACCACGACGTCGAGGTCGCCGTCGCCGTCGAGGTCGCCGAACGCAGCGCCACGATCGCGATGCGCATTGGACAGCCATGCGCCGCCGTCCTCGGGCGGCACCTGGACCCAACGTTGCTCCACGCGTTCGAAGAGTTGCGGTTCCTGATCGCGTCGCCAGCCCATCGGAGCCGTGATCGTCTCGGGGTAGACGTGGCCGTGGAAGACGAGCAGTTCCTCGGTGCCCTCCTGGTCCAGGTCGACGAACGCACAGCCCCAACCGAGGAAGGGCGTGGTCGCGAGCGCCAATCCGCTGCGACGCGAGTGGTCGTCGAAGCGCAGTCCTCCGAGGTTCACGTGCAGCGTGTCGTGGTCGGACATGAAGTTGGATGAGAACACGTCGGGCCGGCCGTCGCCGTTCACGTCGCCGATGGCGATGCCCATCGTGGCCTGTCCCCAGCCGTTCTCGTCGAGGGCCAATCCGCTGTCCAGACCGACGTCCCGGAAGCGACCGTCGTCCCCGCGCTGGAACAGGAAGTTGGGCTGCGAGTCGTTGCCCACCAGAACCTCGGCGCGCGCATCTCCGTCGAGGTCGAGCACGACGACGCCCAGTCCGAACGAAGGCTCGACCGCGTCGAAGCCCCAGGCCGCGGTGACGTCGCGGAACCGACCGTCGCCGAGGTTCTCGTGGACGCGATCGCCGACTCCGGGCAGTCCCATCGGTCCGCCGAACACCCGTGCTCCACGGAAGTTCATGGGCGACGGCGGTGCGGCAGGATCGAACTCGACGTAGTTGGTCACGTACAGGTCGAGGTCCCCATCCCCGTCCAGGTCGCCGAACGCGGCCGACGTGCTCCAATCCTCGCGCGTCAGGCCGGCGGTGTCGGTGATGTCCTCGAGAGTGCCGTCCGCGCGACTGCGGAACAGGGCGTTGCGCCCGAAGCACGCCACGAACAGGTCGTCGCGGCCGTCGCCGTCGATGTCACCGACGGCGCAGCCCATGCTCCAACGCTGCAGTTCGAGGCCGGCGGCCTCGGTCGAGTCTTGGAACTTCATGTCTCCGAGGTTCTCGAACAGACGCGCGCCCGGACCTTGCATCGGTGCATCCAGCGTCGCACCGTTCGGCACGAAGACGTCCAGGTCCCCGTCGCCGTCGTAGTCGATCAACGCCAGGCCACCGCTCTTGACCTCGAGCAGTTGGCTCGTCGGCGTACCCCCCGACGTCGGCGTGAACACGAGCCCGGATGGGGCGGCGACCTCGGTCATCGCGAACCGCGGCGTTCCGTCCGAAGTGGCGGTGTCGCCGCGACCACAGGCCACCATCAGTAAGAGGGTCGCGCAGGAGAGGGGGCGGGATGCAAACACGAGGAAGCGGTTGGGTGAAGGGAAGGTGTCGCGTCGACGTCCAACGCGCTGCAACCCGGTCTTCTGGTGCGAACCGAGCACGCGAAGCCCTGGGCCCAAGTGTGCCTTCCACGCCGCGACTTGCCCACCCGCAACTCCTGGGTGCGTTCACGCGAGAGAGCTCCACGTGCGGTGCGACTCCGTATCGGATAGGGCGCCGAATCCAGCCGCCCATGCTTCATGCCGGGACCCGACTGACGCGCAATGAGAGCGCCTTGGAACTCTCGACTTGGTCCTCCAGCCCGACCCAAGGGAATTCCGATCTCAGAGGAGTTGGCGGGGACGATTCGGGTGCGCCATGTTGAGGGGTAAGAATGGGTGTTTCTGTGCGAAGTGATTTCAGCCGTGTGCTGGGGCGCGAGCTTCGAAGGGGATCGGCGAGAGGTTCGGAAGTTCGTGGAATCGGTGCGCGGAGCGTCGCGGCCCTCAGCTTTGCACTTCTCCCTCTCGTTGTCGGTTGCAGCGGAGGCGGCAGCGGTGTCGCCGTCATCGAGTACGAATCCACGGTTTCGTTCACCTCGAACACGTCCACGTCGTCGGAGGCGGGCGGTGATGCCACCGTCACCGTCGGACTGCTCACTCAGCTTCCCAGCACGACCAAAGCAATCGACGTGGAGGTCTATGACCTGGGGAGTGGTTCGGCCAGCGCGGGCGTCGACTACGCCACGTTCGATCCCGTCACGGTCACGTTCCCGGTGGGTTCGATCACCGGAGACACGGTGGTGCTGCACTTCGCACTGCTGGCGGACACCGTCGCTGAGGGCGCGAGCGAAACCGTTCGGTTCGGGCTCAGAGACGCCTCCGGAGCCGTGATCGTGGGCATCCAGCAATCCACGGTCGAGATCGTGGACGAGGACTCCGCATCGCTCTCGTTCACGAGTGCTGCGACGGTGACGCCCGACGAGTCGTCCTCGGTCTATCCCGTCACGGTGACGTTGAGCTTGCCAGCGGGCGCCACACTTGGATTCGACGTGGACACGCTCCTGGTGGACGACCAAACCGGGAACGCGGAAGCTGGTGTGGACTACGTCGCCATCGCTCCGACCCCGGTGCAGTTTCCAGCGGGCACCGCGAACGGCGCCCAGCAGGTCGTGAACGTGCAGGTGCTGGACGACAGCGACTATGAGAGCTCGGAGTTCTTCGCCGTTCACCTGACGGGTGCCGGACTGGCTGACCTTGAACTCAGCGGCCCGACACGTCACGTCGTGAACATCTCCGACGACGAGTCGATGCCCTCACCGCTGATGACCGCGACGAGTGGAGCCACGGGCACGGAAACCACCCACGCGGGTGGTGGCGATACGTTGCAGTTGGGATCCGCCAACAACGATGCAGGTCCGAACCAGGGCAGCATCCTGATCGTCTCCAACACGGGAGGCTTGCCGATGCAACTGGGTCAGCCGCTTTTGATCGGCGCGGACGAGACCGACTTCAAGGTCGAGGTCGAAGCCGCTTCCTTGACGGCCGCGATGCAGTCCAACACGAGCCTTGCACCGCCGTCTGACTTCGTGGATCTGGGTGCGCCCTTCGTGCGCCGCTCCGCGCAACTTTCCACGATGTCTGGTGGCGTGTCGCCCGCCGCAGGGGAGGGTCTTCCGGGCATCTCCGTTCTGTTGGATGAGATCGCTCTGGCGGATCTCGTTGACGTGGATCGGGTTCGCTTTCACGGCTTTCCGCTGCCGAGTGGCTTCGGGGACGTGACCCTGGAGTTGGAGCGCATTCCGCTTCCTATCACGAGCGACGCCGTTCTTTCGGTCGACGGTGAGCTGGTTGCAGGAGGTCCGGCGGCGTTGCTGTCCGATCTTTCGACTTGGCGCGGCCGTGTCCTGGAGATACCAGGGAGCTTCGCGTTCCTCGCGTTGAACTCCAGCGTTGGCCCGCGCGGTTACGTCAAGTTGCCGTTCGACCAAGAGTCCACGATCCATATCACCTCCGAGGCTTCGGCAACGGCGTCCTCTCCGGCCGTCAGCCGGTTGATTCACGAGGCCGATCTCAAGACTCTCCCCGCATCGGACCGGGCAGCCATCTGTGGCGGAGAGATCCTGTTGCCGAACGCGAGCCCCGTGCTCGACCTCGCCGCGTTGGGGTTCGATCCGGACGAAGGCGTTCAACAGCAGAGCCCGGGCGCATCGGTCGCCCCACAGACCAGCGCGACGGTCACGGTCGCGAACTGTCGCCTTGCGATCGAAACCGATTATCAACTGCGGCAGAAGTTCGGGTCGAACTCGGAGCTCGTCGATTACGTGACCAGCCTCATCGCGGCGATCAGCGATCAGTACTTCGAGGACGCGCAGACGACTTTGTCGATCGCTTATCTCGGCATCCATTCCGACAGCGACGACGGTTGGACCAGCCCGGATGGGGCGGGAGATGCCGGTGACGTGCTGGGCGAGTTCCGGGCGGCCTGGACCGGCGCCAACAGCTGGCCGGTGACCGCCGACCTGGCGCACTTCCTCTCCGGAGCCAGCTTGGGAGGTGGCGTTGCCTACCGCGACGTTCTCTGCAACCAGAGTTATGGATTCGGCGTGAGCGGAAACCTGAACGGCAACATCAACTGGAGCAGCTGGACCGGCAACGCTGGCAGCTTCACTTGGGACTTCGTCGTCGTCGCCCACGAACTCGGCCACAACTTCGGATCGACGCACACGCACGGCTATTGCCCGGCTTTGGACAGTTGCTCGTCCGGTACGTGCGTCAGCTCGACCCAATGCACGCAAGGCACGATCATGAGCTACTGCCACAGCTGCGGCGGCATGGACAACATCGACCTCCACTTCCATCCCGTGGTGGCCGACCTCATCCGCAGCAAGATCGAGAGCAGTTGCTTGGGCGACGCCACGATGCCAGCAGGCGACGAGATCCGTTACCGATTGCGCTTCGACCCACGATCCGGAACGGGTGTCAAAACCACGACCCTACAGTTCGATCACGACGCCCCGAACGCTCCTGATCCGTTCACGATCACGCTGACCGGAACATCCAACTGACCACATGCAAGGGCTCGGCCTGCTTCCTAGTTGGCGCTAAGACTCAGACTTGGTGCGAATGGGTACTCGGCACCGTAGACCCAGCACGCAACGTCGTCATCTGGGCCATTCGAGGGTTTCGTGGATGCCCAGCGGGTGAAAGCTCAGGACATACAACCGTTCCCGGCCTGCCATGACACCGGAGTAGCGGAAAGGGTTCGTCGGTCGCCTGGTGAACGAGCCGTCTTGGCCGACGGTCTCCCACATGTCCCAACCCGATGTTGTGAGGAGCGGTGGCGCCTGGAGGATCAAGGGAGCCTTGCCGCTGGACAGATTCACGTGAAGGCACCCTGCGTAGCGCGTCGAGGCGTCCATCGCGTACGAATCCCCGAACGCCAGGTCGAGACGGCCATCCCCGTCCAGGTCTCCGAGGGTCTGCATGAAGTCCCACCCTCTGTACTTGGCGTTGGTCCAGGTTCCGTCTTCCGAAATGCGGTACACGACGTCGGATCGCACGGCGAAGAGCTCGCCTCCTGGAGTGTCGTCGGCGAGGCCTTGAACCGATTGTCCGAACCATGGCATCTCTGCGGAGGCGCGAATCAACTCGTGTGCGTCGACTCGGTCAGCGTTCGGCGTCAGCGACCACATGGACCGTCCATCGCGATTGAGGGTGAAGACAGCTAACGTGGAGTCCCTGCATCCTCCAGCGAACGCGGCGCTTCCAATCAGTCGATCCGAAGCCGGTAGCGCGTGCGAAAGCCCGGGATCTCCGGTGTCGACATGTAGGAACTGGACGATGGACCGGGCCTTAGCTTCTCCCGGCGTGTATCCATACGCCAACCACGGTCCGGTTCGATCGGAGGATACGGACATCGGGCTGAGAGAGTCGTCCCAGGGAAGCGGCGTAGACCAGAGTTCGACCCCGTTCGACGACCCGAACGCGCGGAGCTCGAGGATGGAATCGGCGCTCACGCTTTTGACGGCTACGACCACGTCTTGAACGTTGTCCCCATCAAGGTCCTTCACCACGTGGAGTGCACCAGGTTCCAGCCCACCACCCAGCCACGTCGAGCGATGCAGGACCTCTCCACTCACGCTCATCCAGGTGAGGGTCTTCGGGCGATCCAGTGAATTTATCGCGATCCGTGGGCGAGACCCGTCTAGGAAGACCGCCTTCCCATTCGGTGGTGTGACTCCGTAATGGCTGCCGGTCCAACCAGTTGCCGGTCGAAGCATCAGGGGCGTGGCGCTCGCTTTCGTCGATTGCACCTCGCCATCTGCGGGCGAACACGCGGTCGCCAAGGCCGCAATCAGCAATCCAAGTGTCATCGAAGGGGTCATTCAGGCATGAACCCGACCTCCAGCATCACGTTTCGAAACCAGCGTTGGAGCTGATGGATTCCAGGATGGTGCTGCCGGACCTGGCTCGGTTAGAGGGCGTTCGCCGCTCCTAAGTCTCACGGTGCCTCGCCAGCAATCGAGGCATCAACGAGCTTCGGCGAGCAGTTGCAGTCGCACGTCCAGGCGACTCTCGCGCAGCGCTGGGTCCGCGTTCTCGACGGCCCACGACAGCGCGCGTTGCGAGCCGACCAGAACCAACAACTGCCGCGCACGCGTGATCGCCGTGTAGAGCAAGTTGCGTTGCATCATCATCCGGTGGCCGGTGACGAGCGGCATGACCACCGCCGGGAACTCGCCGCCCTGACTGCGGTGCACGGTGATCGCGAACGCGGGGCGTAGATCGCTCAACTGTGACGTCTCGTACACGACATCGCGATCGGGGAACTTCACGGTCAACAACCCATCGGGGGCGATCGAGCGGATGTGACCCATGTCCCCGTTGAAGACCTCTTTCTCGTAGTCGTTGCGCGTGTGGATCACGCGATCGCCGACGCGCCAGCGACGTTGACCGATCTCGACCTCGCGTCCACCGTGACCCGCCGCATTGCGCAAGCGGTCGTTCAGGTTGTCGGCGCCGCACTCGCCCTTGTACATCGGCGTCAGGACTTGCACGTCGCTCTGCCAGTCGAGGCCGAATCCGTTCGGGATGCGCTCGGTGACGACTTCGACGAGGCGATTGGCGGTCGCGGCGGCATCCTCCTCGGGGAAGAGGTAGAAGTCGGCGTCCTTGACACCGCGCGCCGGCAATTCGGGTCCCAAGCCCTGCAACAGGCGGTGCGCGTTCTTGACGATCAGGCTCTCGGCGCCCTGGCGATACACCTGCGACAGGCGCGCGACGGGCACCTGGCCGGAATGGATCAGGTCGGCCAGCACGTTGCCCGCACCGACCGAAGGCAGTTGGTCGGGGTCGCCGACCAGCAGCAAGCGCGTCGGCGGCGCGATCGCTTTGACCAACGAGTTCGCGAGCGCCACGTCGAGCATCGAGATCTCGTCCACCAGCACCAGTCCGGCCTCGATCGGGTTCTCCAGGCCGTGTTGGAAGCCGCCGGGAGGTTGATAGCGCAGCAAGCGATGCACCGTGCTGGCCGGACGTCCGGTCGCTTCGGACAAGCGTTTCGCGGCGCGGCCGGTGGGGGAGGCCAGCAGGACCTTCAACCCCGCGGCTTCGGCCAGGGCTGCGATCAAACGCACGATCGTCGTCTTGCCGACGCCCGGGCCACCGGTCAGCACCCCGACCGGTTTCGCCAGCAGGTCGAGCACGGCCTTGCGTTGATCGGGGTGCAGCGTGATGCCCGCCGCCAGTTCGGCTTGTTGCAGCGCCGACGGGGATGCGAGCGATTCCGCCTCGCCCATCCGCATCAACCGATCGATGCCGACCGCGACACCGTTCTCGCAGCCGTGCAGCCACGGCAGATAGACGGGATGCTCGTCGTCGTCGGCGGCGAGGTCAGGCGCCAGAGCGCGATCGATGCGCACCTCCTTGGAGTCCTCGAGCTCGGCCAGCGCGATGGTCCAAGCGGCGCGCGGCGCGACGTTGCCCAGCAGATCGTCGGCGCGCATGCACAGTTCGCCCAAACGCACCAGACTGTGTCCTTGATCGGATGCGCGCTCGAGCGTGTGCAGCAATCCGGCGCGCAGGCGGCGCGGGTCGTTGTCCTTGATGTCGAGCTCGCTCGCCACCTTGTCGGCCGTCGCGAAACCGAGGCCCTGGACCTGCGTCAACAGGTACGGGTTCTCGCGCAACGGCCCTTCGCAGTCGCCGCCCAGTTTCGACACGACCGACTGGGCCTGGCGCGGGCCGAGGCCCTGGCCCAACAGGAACGCGATCGTGCTGTGCATCGCGAGTTGTGCCTGGACGGTCGCGACCAGCCCTTGTTTGACCGACGCGCGCAAGCCGGTGACGCGATCGAGCGACTCGGGGTGGTCGCGGATGGTCTCCAGCGTGGTGACGCCCAGGGTGTCGACGATGCGCCGCGCGATGGTCTCGCCGATGCCGTCGAAGGCCTTGCTGGCGAGGTAGCGCACCAGCCCGTCCTCGTCGACCGGCGGCAGCGGATGCAGGGCCTCGAACTCGAACTGGTGGCCGTGGTCCTTGTGCTTGCCCCACTTGCCGACCAGGCGCACGCGCATGCCCTCGATCGGGTCGATGGCCCGACCGACGGCCGTGGCGCGCTCGGAGGCGAAGGGAAAATCGCCCGAGGGGACCTTGTAGCCGGCCTCCGGGACGATCCGGAGCACGGTGTAGAGCGACCCCTCGTCGTGGTACGTGACACGATCGATGCGTCCCCGAAGGGTCTTCTGGGCCTCGGAATCGGGGTTCCGGGAGCCATGTGTGGCCGAGGGCGTCACCGGTGGAGGATGGCAGCGCGGGCCGGGGATGTCCACGACCCATAGCCACGACCCAGCATTCGGGCCCGGGGGCACCAGGCCCAGGTTTTCTCCTCCAGCCACTGGCCCCCCGGGCCCCACATCGTTAGCTTGTTCCGCCCCAATCCGTGTGTGCCCCTTGCGGCGCCCCGGACGGGCCGGTGTCCTCGGACGCCACCTTCACCCCTCCAAGCTCCACAACCCTTTCCGACCGGTTCCCCGTGGCGATCAAGGTTTCCGTCCGCTCGAATGAGTCCCTCGAAGCAGCACTGCGCCGCTTCAAGCGTCAGTGCAACTACAGCGGAGTCTTCCGCCTTGCCAAGGCCAACACCTGGCACGAGAAGCGTTCCGACCGCCGTCGTCGTGAGCGCCGCGAGCGCCTGCGCACGATTCAGAAGGCGACGCGCAAGAACGACCCGAACCGCAAGGTTCGCCGTCGTCGCACGCGCTAGCGCGATCACCGCGCTCTGATGTTCCTGGGCCGCCTGTATTGGGCCGCCAGCTTGGGAACGTCACGACCAACCATCTCCACGATTCCCGGAGGGGGACGCGTGGACGCATGAGGGCCGCCCACTCGGGCGGCTTTCTTCGTATCGACCGCGACGTCGGACCTCTTCCCCAACCGACCACCCATGGCATTCTTCGAGAAGGAGCGCGATCTCAACCGCCCGCCCGAGGACCTGATCCTCGAGGTGGACGGCAGCTTCTTCCAGGCCAAGGCGAGCGAGTGGACGTTGCGCCTCGACCAGTTCCTGGCTGCGCACCTGACGTGGCGCTCGAGGTCCTCGGTGCGCGACCTCGTCAAGGACGGCTTCGTCGAGCTCGACGCGTCGACGCCCGACCAGCCGCTGGGCTCTGGCAAGTTCGTCCCTGAGAAACGGCCGGGCAAGAAGCTGCGGCACGGCTCGAAAGTGCGCGTGATCATCCCGCCCCACCTGCGGTTGCCCGTTCCCGAGGGCGTCAGCGCGATCGAGGTCCTGTACGAGGACGACGACGTGACCGCGGTCGAGAAGCCGGCCATGGTGCCCGTTCACCCTTCCGGTCGGTACGTGAACGACACGCTGATCCAGCGCCTGCACGGGCACTACGCCGAGCAGTTGACCCAGGAGGGCGTCGCGCCGCGCCTCGCGCATCGTCTGGACCGCGAAACGAGCGGCATCGTGCTGGTCGGACGCCGTCCGGGAGCGCACACCGAGCTGCGGCGCCAGTTCGAGGCCGGCGAGATCGACAAGCGCTATCTGGCGATCGTCGAGGGCGTGATCGAGGCCGACCGCGGCAGCCTGAACTGGCCGATCGGTCCCGCACGCACCAGCGTCATCCGTTTGAAGATGACGGTGTGCGAGGACGGCCTGGACGCGCGCACCGATTGGAGCGTGGTCGAACGATTCGACGACGTGACGTTGGTCGCCTGCGAGCTGTTCACCGGCCGCCAACATCAGATCCGCGTCCACCTCTCCGCGATGGGGCACCCGATCGTCGGCGACAAGCTGTACGGGCCGGACGAGGAGATCTTCGCGCGTGCGGCGGACGGGGAACTGACCGATCAGGACCGCGACCTGCTGCGCCTCGACCGCCAGGCCCTGCACCACACCCGAGTCGCCTTCGATCAACCTAGGACGGGCGAGCGCATCGTCGTCGAATCACCCCTGGCGGCGGACTTGCAAGCGTTTCTCGACGGCTGCTCCCGCGCTGGGGACGCTTCGTGACAGAGCGCGCCGAACAGGCACGACGCCGTATCGATCTGGCTGCGACGCCCGGCGGTCGACGCGTTCTGTTCGCTGCGCTCTACCTGTGCGAGGGCGCGCCGATCGGATTCCTGTGGTGGGCGCTGCCGACGGTGATGCGCAGTCGTGGAGCGGACTCCGCGCGCATCGGCTCGCTGCTCGGCATCCTCGTTCTGCCCTGGGCGCTGAAGTTCCTTTGGGCGCCGCTGGTCGATCGGGTGCAAGGACCGCGGTTCACCCTGCGGGGCTGGATCGCGAGCGCCCAAGCTCTGATGGTCCTGACCTTGGTGCCGTTGCTGTTCGTCGATCCGGCGCGGCACTTCGACATGCTGGCCGTGCTGCTCGTCTTGCACGCGCTCTTCGCATCGACCCAGGACGCCGCGATCGACGCGCTGCTGATCCAGACCGCGCCGGAATCGGAACACGGTCGACTGACCGCGTGGATGCAGGTCGGGATGCTCACCGGACGCTCCCTGCTGGGAGGCGGCGCCCTGCTCGTGCTCGACCGTCTGGGCGACCGCGGGTTGATCGGGATCCTCCTGGGCGTGCTCACCCTCGGCATCCTGTTGGCGACCGTGTATCGCGCGCAGTCGCGGCTGGCAGGACGTGCATCCGGCGACGTGCCGTTCCTCGTGGCGTTGACCCGCGTGTTGCGCCGCCGAACGACCTGGATCGGGCTGGCGTTCGCCGCGACCGCCGGCGCCGGGTTCGAGGCCTTCGGCGGATTCGCCGGCCCCCTTCTGACGGACGCCGCCGGGGGAGACACGGACGTCGCGGGGAGGTTCTTCCTGCTGAACGCGGTCCTGGCGTCGGCTGCGGGTGGCCTGCTGGCGGGCGCCCTCTCCGACCGCGTCGGACCCAGGTCGACGTGCGCTTTCGCTGGCGTCGCCCTGGCCGGTTGCCTGGGTTGGGCGCTTCTGGCGATCGGGCACGTCGGGCTCGTCCTGCCCTTTACCGCCGTCTATCTGGCAATTGGAGCGTTCACGACGGCCAGCTACACCCTGTTCCTGGCGCACACCGACCGGGCTTTGGCCGCGACCCAATTCAGCGCATTCATGGCCGCCACGAACCTGTGCGAGTCCTGGTCGGTCGCGGCGACCGGGCGCTGGCTGGACGACCATGGGCCGCGCATGGTCCTCGGGATCGCGACCCTCGTCGGCCTGGCGTCGCTCGCGTGGTTGATCGGCCTGGGGACGACTTCCGCTCCGAATACGAAAGAAGGCGAATCTTGATGGACAAGCCACGGGTTCCCTGTATTCCGAGGCCATGACCAAGCCCACCCACCGCGATTCCGAGGACAAGCTCCACCTCGAGGACTTCGAACGCGAGATCCTGATCCGTCCTCTGACGATCGAGGACTTCGACGACCTCGTTGCGATGCAGGAACAGTGCTTCCCCGGAATGCTGCCGTGGGGGCGCGAACAGATCGAGAGCCAACTCGTGATGTTCCCGGAAGGGCAACTCGTCGTGCAGTACGAGGGACACGTCGTGGCGTCGGCCTC
>TARA_R110002073_G_scaffold29905_1_pt1 | contig 14079 bp, 12 predicted proteins | sample TARA_R110002073 | Tara Oceans TARA_R110002073 (sample SAMEA4397174) | marine metagenome | biome: Polar Biome; feature: [DCM] deep chlorophyll maximum layer (ENVO:01000326); material: water (ENVO:00002006), including particulate matter (ENVO:01000060) such as... | depth 40 m
TTCCGGGATGTGCGTCTGGTAGACGCTCTGGGCGACAAACAGCGCGCTGCCATCGGGTGACAGGGAAATTCCGCGCGGCGTGCCTCCGACCTGAATGGGGCTCAGAAAGACGCGATCATACGGGTCCCATCTCAGGATGAGTCCGCGATCATCTGACACGTAAAGCAATTCGCGAACGGGATCGTATTCCATATCCCAGATGTCGCCGGTGCTCAGCGCGCGCTGGGCGGACACGGGCCCCGACAGGCAAATCGCCAGCAGGAGACCGCCCAGAACGCGATTGAAAATCCGTGGCACGTTTGCCCCTTTCTCTCCTGACCGCTGGGGTCGCGACTGATTTCAAATTTGGTAGCAGACGCGCATCATTTCGACTACACCTTGCATTGAAAATTCCGGGGCCGAGCGCGCGTTTGCGAGGCGTCGCCAACCACTGTGACGACGTTCGAATGTCGCCGCAAATTGATGAATCGATTCAAGTATCCGGAGTGCCGCCATGCAGGTTCGAATTGTGTCATTGGTCGTGACGACCTGCGTGTCAGCGGCCGCCTGGAGTGATCCGCCGGTTCTCTCGCCTGTCGCCACCGAGATGACTGTGCTTGAATCACAGGTGCAGGACGACAACTTTTTCTATCCATTCTCGACAACGGGCGCGGCCATCACCAACACGGTGGACGGAGCCACTCTCCTGATATCGGGCATGGTGGCAAACCAGGACCATCTCAATGTCGTGTCCGGCGGCGAGGGCGAGGATGCCATTGTCGCAGATGCCCACAATGGGGGATTTGACCTGTTCTACGGAGGCGTGGAAATCGGTCGGCAGGAATACCCGGTTTATGATGTTCACAACCTACGCGTAAACTTTAACGCGGCGGCGACACCGGCGGCGGTTCAGGCCGTACTGCGCAATATCGCCTACAACAATTCCCATCCCAGCCCTACCGCCCAGCGTTTCATGCGGCTCCGGTTCGTGGATGGAGCGGGAGAGCGCGCACAAGGTGCCCTGTTTACCGGTTTGGCGGACGAGGGGCAGTTTGGACCGTTTGACGGAATTGATGTTGGCTACGTGTCCGAGCCGGAGTTTTTTGACCTTGATGCGGATGGCGATTTCGACCTCATCGTGGGCGAGAATGCCGGAATCATTCTCTATTTTCTCAATACCGGCGACGCGCAATCACCCGCCTTTGTGCGGCAGGAGGGGTCAGCCAATCCCTTCGCCGGCATCCAACATGGATTGCGCGGCAGTCCGGCGTTGGGAGACATCGACGGGGATGGAGACGCCGACCTCGTCTTCGCTGACCATACCGGCGCACTTCACACATACGAGAATACCGGTACCCCCCAGGCACCTGTCTTTACGCAGCGGACCGGTGATGGAGACCCGCTGGCCGGGGTAGATGTCGGAGATGTTGGTCACCCCGCGCTGGCCGACCTGAATGGGGACGGAAAGCCCGAACTTGTCGTCGCGTCCTGGATCAATGGCATTTTCTATTTTGAGAACAACACGGCAGGCGAAAGCTGGGTCTTCGACGCCCGGACGGGCGACAGCAATCCATTTTCAGAGGTCGCGTCCGCCCGGGACATGACTTCGCTGTCGATTGACGTGAACGACTTCGACGGCGATGGCGATCATGATGCGATTGTCGTCGCGCCGAATCTGCGACGCTTCCTCTATCTGCGCAATGACGGGACCGCGCAGAGCGCCCAATTCAGCCTTGAAACAAGCGCAACCAATCCGTTTGGACACTTGCCGCAGGCGGGGGATCAGGCACCTGCGCTGACAGATGTCGATGGTGATGGCGACGTTGATCTGGTCCTCGGATTGACCGATGGCCGCATCTATTTTCACGCGTTTGGTACACAGCCGGGCGACATTTTCACCACGCTCAACATTTCGCCGGAAAATGATGCGCCGCGCTTTCAGGGGAGCGGGTTTGGAACCAATGAAGATGCGGTTCTCGACCTGGAAAACTTCCTCCGCGCCGGCGGGATTGTGGTTGACGATGACGGAGACGCCTGGACGATTACCGACTATGATGCGAGCGCTACCCAGGCAGACGTTCGCGAGGAAAACGGGCGTCTCATCTACGCACCTTCCCCCACCTACAACTATTTGTGCGACGGTCGGGATTTCCGCGACACGATCGCGGTGACGGTCACCGATGCCCATGGCGCGACGGCGTCACGCACGCTTCAGGCCCGTATCAATGGGATCAATGATCCGCTCACCGCGAATTCCGAAACCCTCACGATCAGCGAGGATGAGCCGCTCTTCAACGTCCATGCGAGCATTCTGGCCAACGAGACTGATCCCGATGAAGCCGCATGCACACACTTCACTGTCACGTCAGTCCGGCACACTGGCGTTCGCGGTGACCTGCAGCGGCATTTCTTCGATGGCTTTCATGATTTTGGCTATACGGCCGCAGGAAATTTCGATGCCCTGGCCGTGGGCGAGAGCGCGACAGACGTCTTTTCCTATACGGCATCAGATGGATTTGTACGCGCCGATGCGGTTGCGACAATCATTGTGACCGGCGTCAATGACGCTCCTATTGCTGATAGCGACGCGGTCTCAATTGGATATCGGGTGCCGGAGCGAGACATTACCGACACGGTGATGTCAGGTGACAGCGATGTCGACAACGGAGCGTTGATCCGACCGACCGCGATTGTCGTCGACCCGACCGTCGGACTTGTCCGGATCGCTGGCGGGCGCATTCTCTTTACGCCGCCAAACGGGATCAATTCTCCGGCCAGGGATTCTTTCCGGTATCGCATTGCCGATGAACACGGGGCTGTCTCCGAGGCCGACGTCTCCATCCAGTACCTGCCGGATTCCGTCACCTACGCACTTTCGGTCTCCGGTGCCGGGGAGATCACAACCGAGCCTCTTGGGGCTGTTTGCTCGACGCAGTGTGAGACGGATTTCGCACCCGGCACATCCATTCAGCTGATCGCGACCGGTAGGGATGGCACCCAATTTCTGCGCTGGACCGGGTATTGCGAGGGCGAGGCCAGCCCGGTCTGTGTCAGAACACTGCACGCAAATGCTGAAACGGCTGCGGTTTTTGGCACACCGGATCTTCTGTCAGCCGTTCTTCCAGCGGCTCGCTCCGGTGCGTTGGGGGGAACGCCGCTGAGTATTTTTGCGACCGTCCTGAACGCAGGCAATGGCGCAGCGACCGGGTGCACTGTTGCGCTCCAGGACGGTGCGGCGGCCAGTCTGGTCTACCGGGCTGTCGATGCTGCCAACGCGGCGGTTGGACCGGACGATCCTGTGTTCACGATTCCGGAAAACGGCCAGCAATCCTTTGTGCTGAGCTTGACTCCGCTCCGCACGACAACAGGAAATGGCGAGGCGACACGCGTGCTTTTTTCGTGTGCCAACGCAGAAGCCCCGAGCGTCCTTGGCGTCAACTCTGTCTTTCTGACCATTTCAAATTCAGCTGTCCCCGACATCATCGCCATCGGTGCAACGCCCACGGCGGACGGCTCCTTGCGGATTGCCGATCATGGCGGGCGGCAGGCCATGTCAGCGGCTGCCGTCAATATCGGGTCTCCCGGGGACATTCTCGTCACAATGAGTAATGGAGCGGGCGAATTGCCAGCCGGCTTTTCAATATGCCAAAGCGATTCCTCGGGCGTCTGTCTTGCGCCCCGGACCTCCAACCTGACTCTCAACATGGGAGCCGACCCGGTTCTCTTTTCCATTCTGGCTGTTGATGAGGATGGGGCGCAATCATCGATTCCGGACGATCCGGCCAATGCAAGGCTGTATCTGAGATTCCTTGAGCCCACCGGCGAGGTGCGCGGTTTGACCAGCGTCGGGGTCGCCTCCGGCCCGCCGCTGGATCTGGATCCGGCCCGGGATGCGCGTCCCTTTGGCCGGTGGATCAGCCTGTTGGCCCGTAGCGGTGATCGCTCGGTGAGACAGCGCGGCGTCACTTTCTCACTGCCCTCCGGCGCGGCGCTATTGGCAACAGACGACGCAATCGTTCGTTTTGATGCGAGCGGCAGTAACTATAATGCGCGGCGACGAAATTTTACCGGCGCGTTCACCCACTATGCAGCGACGGGAAATACCTCCGGCACTTTGGACGGGTACTGGTTCCCGCGCCGGGCTGTCCAGGCGACCCTGTCCACAACCGATGAGACATTCAGCCTTTCAGCTGTCTATGATCGCAGGAGTACGCAGTTCGATGGCATCGAGGAATTTGGTAGCTTCAACCACATCCGCGGAACATGGACGCTGGGCCAGGCCGCCCTCGAGGGCCCAATAGGCGAATGGACCGGCACCCTTACAATTGACCCGAGCGGCAATGTGTCCGGAACCCTCGGCGGATGTATCGCCTCTGGTGCGCTGGCGAGTGCTGACGCCAATGCGCGCGGCGTCCAGCCCGTTTCCCTGACTCTCACTGCCTGTTCCGATGTGCTGCGCAACGGCGTCGGAGAAGGCGTGATTTATGTCGCGGTGGAGAATGAACGTGTACCCTATCGATATCTCCTGATGGCTTGGGACAACGCCGCCATGCGATCACGAATGGTTCCGCAGGAATGATCCTTTTGCATCGGCCCGTTTTAGGTCGCAGACTGGTGGGCAGACAGCACGAGGAGATTGAAACATGCAGCGCCGCTTTATTTGTCTGGCCTCTCTGGCCTTGATCGCGGGACCCGCGAACGCCCAGACAGTGCCCTCGACGGAAGTGCCCTTCGTGTACGAGACGGTCGAGGCGGTATCCGCCGACCGGATAGAATCCGATGTGCGGACTCTGGTCGAGTTCGGAACACGTCATACCCTGTCCGAAACCGAAAGCGAGACCCGCGGCATTGGCGCGGCGCGGCGCTGGATTTTCGATGAGTTCGAGCGGATTTCAGCGCAATGCGGCGGCTGTCTGGAGGTCATCTATGTGTCTGACACGATCTCCGGTGAAACCCGCATCCCGGATCCCACCGACGTTGTCTCTGTTCTCGCCATTCAGCGCGGGACGCTCGATCCGGACCGCTATGTTGTCATGTCGGGCGATATCGACAGCCGTGTCACCGATCCGCTGGACGGGACCTCGGATTCACCAGGGGCCAACGACAATGCGTCCGGTGTGGCCGGTGTCATCGAGGCCGCCCGGGTTCTGTCCCAACGTCAATTTGCCGGGTCCATCATCTACGCCGCGCTGTCGGGCGAAGAACAGGGCCTGTTCGGCGGGCAGATCGTCGCCGCTCACGCCCTCGAGCAGGGCTGGCGCATCAAGGCAGTCCTGAACAATGACATGATCGGCAATATCGAGGGCATTGATGGCGTCATCGACAACACTACGGCGCGGGTCTTCTCCGAGGGGACACGCGCTACAGAGACGCCCGAGGAGGCGCGCATTCGCCGCTTCAGCGGCGGCGAGGTCGACAGCCCGTCACGCAATCTGGCGCGCTATATCGACCGGGTGGCAGACCAGTATCTCACCAATCTGGATGTCATGATGGTGTACCGGCTCGATCGCTTCGGACGCGGCGGTCACCACCGTCCCTTCAATGATGCCGGCATGCCGGGCGTTCGGATCATGGAAACCCACGAACACTATGACCGCCAGCACCAGGACCTGAGGTCCGAGGCGGGGCGTCCCTACGGCGATGTGCTTGAAGGGGTCGACTTTGACCACGCCGCAAAGCTCACCAGCCTGAATGTCGCGAGCCTTGCCCTGCTGGCGTCGGCACCACCATTTCCAGCCGATGTCGAAATTTCCGGGCAGGTGTCTGCCAACACGACGCTGCGCTGGTCCGCGCCCGACGCCGGGCAGTCGGAAAACCTTGCGGGCTATCGCGTTTATTGGCGTCTGACCGACGAGAACCAGTGGACCCATTCGCGCTGGGTCGGAAACGTCACGGAATACACGCTGGAGAATATTGTCATCGACAATTTCTATTTCGGTGTGGCATCGGTTGCGACCAATGGCGCGGAAAGCCCCGTAGTCTTCCCTGGCCCGGCTGGCAGCTTCGGCGACTAGACAGCCGAGAGGCCGAGCCACGCCATATAGCCGCCATACAGGGCCAGAAGCACCAGGCCCTCCCAGCGTCTGATCCGGCGCCCGGTCCAGGCAAACGCCAGCAGCAGGGCGGCTGCGCCCAGCATAACCCACAGGTCAACGCGCAGGATGGAGTCCGGAACGGCAACAGGGCGCACCAGCGCCGTGACGCCAAGGATCGCTGTCACATTGAAGATGTTCGATCCGATGATATTGCCCAGGGCAAGATCACCCTGCCGCTTGATCGCGGCTGAAATCGATGCCGCCAGTTCGGGCAGGGACGTGCCCACAGCGACAACACTCAACCCGATAACGGCTTCTGAAACGCCAAGCTGCTGCGCAATGCTGACCGCGCCTTCCACCAGAAACCGGGCACCAAAAATGACACCCGCGAGTCCGAGAGCAAACAGCAGGAGCGCACCGGCAAGTCCGCCTGGGGCGGCCGGAATGATCTCCGCCTCTGCCGCGTGCAGTTTTGCCGCCGCGCTGGTCCGGCGGCGGTCAAGCCAGTAGCTGGTGCCGACATAGGCCAGCACGGCGACCACAAGCAGCCCGCCTGACAGGCGTCCAACCGGCGTCATCAGGATAAGAATTGCCGCGAGAATCTGGGATGCCGCGAGAAAACCCCCGTCCCTGCGCAGCGCATCGCCGGGCACGGCAATCGACCGGATGGCCGCCGTGGCTCCGAGGATCAGCAGAATGTTCGCGATGTTGGATCCGACGACATTGCCCGCGGCGATGCCGGGCGATCCGGAGAGCGCCGCCTGAACGCTGGTCAGCAATTCGGGAACCGATGTCCCGAAACCGACAAGCACAAGCCCGATAAACATCGGGGACACGCCCAGGCGGGTGGCAACACCACTGGCACCGCGCACCAATACATCGCCGCCGACAGCGAGAAAAACGAGACCGACGACAAGAAACAGATAGTCCAACTGGGCCTCCCGCTACTGGCTGTTGCCTGCGTGTGGATCCTTGTAGAAATCGCTGTCGCGCCAGGCTTTCAGTCCATGCTTGGCCAGAACGCTGATGGCCGCGACGGTCGGAAGCGCAAGCAGCGCACCCAATATACCGAACAGGCTACCACCGACGAGCAGGCCTGCCATGACCCAGAGCGGGTGCAGGCGCAGCTGGTCGCCGATCAGGCGCGGCGCGAGGATCGCTGTTTCAAGGATCTGCGCGGTCCCGTAGATCACGATGATGATCAGAATGGGCCAGATCGAGTCAAACTGGTTGGCGGCAACGATCAGTGCCAGCGAGAAGAAGATCAGGTTGCCGACCACCGGGATGATGGCCGAAACGCCAGTCAGAATTCCGATTGCCACTGAGTAGTTGAGGCCGAGAGCAAACAGGCCGGCCGCGTGGTAGACGGCCATGATGACGATCACGGCGGCCTGACCTCGCATCCAGCGGGTCAGCTGCAGGTTTGTCTCGCTGGCAATTTCCTTGACCTGTTCGGCATAGCGGCGCGGGGGAAGCTTCTTCAGCGCTTCGGTGACGCCTGGCCAGTCCTTCAGGAAGAAGAACAGTGCGACCGGCGTGAGGATGGCGAACATCAGGCCGGAGACAACACCGGAGATCGACCCGGCGATGCGCCCGGTCAGGCTGGCCAGCACATTGCCGTCTTCACTCCCCATCAGGGCCGACGGCGTCAGATCGGGGGCCTGCAGGCCAAAGCCTTCCGCCATCGCGCCTACGGAGGCCGCGGCATTATCCAGCAGCGACGGCAGGCGTTCGATCAGATCTGCACCTTCCAGCACAAGGATGGGCATGATGGCCGCGATAGGCCCGGCGATAAAGACGATGGCCAATAGGGTGGCGGCCAGCGCACCGGCCCAGCGCGGTGTCTTCCATTCGCACATCTTGCGGACCAGCGGCTCCAGAAGCACAGCGAGAAACGCCCCGACCATGAAGGGCAGGAGCACACTGCCGGCGGTCCTGAGCAGCCAGAACAGCGCCAGCAGAAGCAGGGCGATCAGAAAAAAGCGGACATCCAGTGTGAGCTTCAAGGCCTAGTCCTCAATGGCAAAAATGGCGCAGACGCTTGCGGTCACCCGTTGCGGCTGCTGGTCGGCGGCCAGGGCGAACTGATCAAGATTTTCGAGCAGCGCTTCAGCACCCCCGGAACCCCCAGGTGGAGGAGGGGGTGGTGGTGGAGGCGGAGGAGGCGGCGGCGGGGGCGGGGGGGCCGACGCGTAGCGACTGTAGTCGTCAAAGCCCGTTTCGGTCGATGGACGACCCAGGCAAGGGCCTGAACCCTCCTGCAGGGTCACGATAACCCCCAACGTGTCCCCGGCCGCATCCGCGACAATCTGGGCGCGGGCCGTCGCGTCTTCGACCGCCGCTGCAAACGCGGCGCGCTGATTGTCCACGGTTGGTTCAAGGTAAAAATCAACATTGCCGGAATTGACCGGCCCGGCGGCCAGTGCGGCTCCGCGCGCATCACTGGTCTTTTCGGGCTCCAGCACGACGACACTCATCGTGACGTTCGCGACATAACCCAGGAGGGCGTCAGGATGTCGATTTTCAACCAGCCGCTCCTGAAACTCGCTGACCCTCTGGGTCACCTGGGCGTAGTAGGGTTGTACCGAGAGGTTTGCGGTGACACGGACCGCGTCATCTGTGGCCAGCCGAACGGCCTGTGTGGCGAGATTGGCCTGCTCCACGGCAAGACGGGACGCTTCGGGACTTGTCGGAGCCCGTCCTTCAAATGTGACGGAGAAGCGCGCGCGGTTTGATGGCGCTTCGACATAGGCCCGCCCCTGGGCCTCGATGACCGGGCCTCGCGCCCAGACCGGAGTATTGGCCTGGTTGCCGGTTTCCAGATCGCAGCCCGAGATAGCTAAGGCGCTTGCCCCGAGTACCAAAATCGTTGTCTTGCGCATGCCCGTCCCCTTGAATCATGTCTCTTCCAACACGATACACGCTTGGACCGTTTCTTGTGAGAGCCATTTGAAAAATGTCCCAGACCGAAAAATCTGCCCGCTACGCCGAACTCGCCAAGGAAATTGCCTCGGTGATCGAAGGCGAGACCAGCCGCACCGCCCGTTTCGCGACCGCGTCCTGTCTGCTGGCTGAGGCGTTTGCGCCGCGGTATTTCTGGACCGGCTTTTACGAAGTCGACCCGCACAAGCCCGACGAACTCGTCGTCGGTCCCTATCAGGGGACTCTGGGCTGTCTGCGCATTCCGTTCAGCAAGGGCGTGTGTGGCGCGGCCGCGCGCACCGGCGAGACCCAGCTGGTTGACGATGTGCACGCCTTCCCCGGACATATTGCCTGCGACAGCCGGACCAATTCGGAAATTGTTGTGCCGGTACGCGATGCCAATGGCGCGATTGTCGCGGTTCTTGATGTCGATTCCGAACAGCCTGCGGCCTTCGACGCGGAAGATCAGGCCGGACTGGAAGCCATCTGCGAAACCCTCCTGATCGCGTGATTGGGTTTCGCAAGGCCCCTGCGACGCCCGCGCGCCCTCAGCCGGAAGCGCGCACAATCCTCATTGATGGGGAAGAGACGCCCTACACGCTCAAGCGCAGCGCACGCCGGCGGACCATAGCCTTCCAGGTCAGCGAGGACGGGTTGACGGTCTTTGCGCCGGTCCGCGCCGCGACAGGCACGATCGAAGCTGCGATCCTGTCCCGTCAGGCTTGGATATCCGCCAAGCTCGCCGAATGGGGAGAGCGTCCAAGCGTGCCGCAAATTCGGTTCGAGGACGGCGATCAGCTGATGTTCCGCGGCGCACCCTTGACCCTGCGGGTCACGGATCTGGACAAGGGTGTGCGCACCAAACTCACGCAGGCCGGCGACGAAATTTGCGTCCAGGTCGATCCACAGGCCGCCGGCACGCTTCGGACAGTCGCAGTGCGCGGGGCCGTCACCCGCTGGTACAGGCGCGAGGCGGACGCGCATCTCGCGCCGCGCGTTCACCTCCACGCGCAGGCGCTTGGGCGCAGGGTCTCCAGGGTCATTATCCGGGACCAGAAGCGCCGCTGGGGCAGTTGTGACCCGGCTGGCGTGATCCGGCTCAACTGGCGACTGATCATGATGCCCGACGCGCTGTCAGACTATGTCTGCGCGCATGAGGCGGCCCACCTTGTCGAGGCCAATCACTCGCCGGCCTATTGGGCCGTTGTGGAGCGACTTGTCCCGGACTGGAAAGCGCGGCGCAAAGCCCTCAATGACACGGCCAGAACCCTTCCGGCGTTCTAGTCGTCTTTCAAATGCCGATCGAAGAAATCCATGATGGTTTGTGTGCGATGACGCTCGCGCGCCTCGCCGCGAATGCCGTGGCGCTGACCGGGATAGGTCATCATCTCGAACACTTCGCCGCGCGCCTGAAGGTCGTTGAACAGGCGGGTTGAGTGCGCGAAGACGACATTGTCGTCCGCCATGCCGTGCAGGATCAGCGTCGGCGTCGTCCAGTTGTCCAGGTGCGCAAAAACGGACGAAGCTTCATACCCCGCCGCATTGTTCTGCGGCGTGCCCATATAGCGCTCGGTATAGTGGGTATCGTAAAGCGCCCAGTCCGTGACCGGTGCGCCGGCCGCCGCGGCGGCAAACACGTCGGGGGCCTGCAGCGGCGTCATCAGCGACATGTAGCCACCATAGGACCAGCCGGAAATCCCGATCCGGTCGGCGTCGACAAAGTCCAGTGACCGCAGGAAATCGACACCGGCCAATTGGTCGGCGACTTCCACGCCGCCCATGGCGCGGTGCAGCGCGGTTTCAAAGGCATGACCGCGGTCCGGTGAGCCACGATTGTCCAGCTTGAAGACGACATAGCCATTCTGCGCATAGACCTGGTCCGTCAGCGGGGCCCAGTTGGCGCGAGTCTGTCGTCCCACGCCCGGACCGCCATAGACATTGATGATCGCCGGGTATTGCTGCTCCGGGTCAAAATTCGCCGGACGGTAGAGGACATAGTGCAGTGCTGTGCCGTCCTCGGCTTCGATGACGCCGCGCTCGGCCGTGATGTGGGCGTCCCTGTACGGAAAATAGGGATGATTTTCGTCCAGCGGGTTTGCTTCGATCCAGCGCAGCCGCTCACCCGTGGAATCGTAGAGAGCCGTATGAGGCGGGGTCGCCGGATCGGAGTAAGTGCCAAGAAAGGCGGTCGCGCGGCCATTCATCGTCGTCGTGCTCCACCAGCCATCGCCGCGGGTGACCTGGACGGGGGCTGCGTCATCGTCGGAATAGGACACGCGATAGAGGTGGCGCTGGGTGGGGTCGTCCATCCAGCCGGAGAAATAGACGCTGCCTGTGTCCTCATCGATGCCTTCGATCGCATTGACCACCCAGTCGCCCGACGTGACCTGATCGATCACCGTGCCGTCGGCTGAGAAGTGATAGATGTGGCGGAAGCCGTCGCGCTCGGATGTCCACAAAAAGCTGTCGTCGCTCAAGGGCGAAAAATCGTTCGTCAGATTGACCCAGGCCGCGTCGGATTCTGACAGCACGACATCGGTCTCGCCCGTTGTCGGATCTGCAGCCAGAACATCCAGCTGTGTCTGTTCGCGGTTCTGGCGCTGGACATAAAGCGCGCTCGCATCCGGGGCCTAGTTGACACGGGCCAGGTAAATGTCGGTCTCCTCGCCAAGATCAATCTGCGCAGACGTGCCATCAGAGAGATAGCGGACATGCAGCTCGACCAGGACATTGTCTTCCCCGGCAAAGGGGTAGCGCTGGTCGACGACGGTGACGCTGTCGCCGGAAATCTCGAAGCGCTGGGTGACCGGCACCGGGCTCTCGTCATAGCGCTGATAGGCAATGGCATTGTCGTCGGGCGCAAATCAGAAGCCGTCTGACCGGTCCATTTCTTCCTGTGCGACGAATTCGGCCATGCCATAGGCGATGGTACCGCCGCCATCACTCGTGATCGCGCGCTCCTCGCCGGAGTCCAGATCGAAGACATAGAGGTTCTGCTCGCGGACATAACCGACATAGCGGCCACCGGGCGAGATTTGCGCGCCGGTCTCGGCGGCTTCGGTCTCCATCAGACGCCGGGCCGTCTCATCGGCGAGGGAATAGTAGAAAATGTCGCCATCGAGCGGGAAGAGCAGGGCGTCACCGCGCGCATCCCAGCTGTAGGAAACGATGCCTGACCCGGTAATGCGCGCGCGCTCGCGCAACTGCCGTTCGGCCTCGGACAATTCCCGTTCCTCCGCGACCAGGGCGCGGCTGTCGACCAGGCGATAGGGCTCGCCTCCTGTGACATCAATGGCCCACAGGTCCAGCACGTCCTGATCGTCTTCCTTGGGCTGCAGGAAGGTGATGCGTGTGCCGTCTGGCGAGAACTGCATCGCGCGGGCGGTCGGCCCGTCAATGTCCGGACTGGCATAGAGACGCTCCAGCGTCAGACCGCCCTCGGGCGCAGTGGACTGCAGGGCAGTGGCAAGCAGCAGGGACAGGACGGGCATGGGCGGTCACTCCGGCAGGAAAGCGGGACGCAGTCGCGGACCTAGTCGTTGAACAGGGCGCGCAGACCGCTTGAAATGGCAGTCGGGAAGATAGACGCATGGGTCTCGCCGTCAAAGACCCGCGCGAGATGTTCGGCATTGGGATTGTCCCAAGCCTCGATGGCAGCATCGAAGGCGAGAAGATCGGAAACCATGGCGCGACCGTTTTCGGGTTGTTCCTCATATTCGCCGACGGCGAGATAGACTCGCGCCACCACGTCTGTCTCGGGCGGGCTGTCCTGCATGGACACCAGGAAGCGGCCGTCATCATACCAGAGGCTCGGCGATACCAGGACGTAGTTGGCAAACAGGTCCGGGCGCGTCTGCAGTGTCCAGGCACCAAACAGCCCGCCATAGGAATGGCCGACGAGCGTGCGGTTCTGGGTATCGACCGGGTAGTGGGCTTCGACATGGGGCATAATCGTATCGGCAATGGCGGCGAGAAAATCCGGCGCGCCACCGGACTCGACCTGGTATTGTGCGCCATATCCGCCCTCTGCGACAAAGACCGGCGTATAATCACGCGACCGGTTCATCCGATAGCCCTCGGTCGAGACATCCTCATAGCCAATGCCGACGAGGATGAGATCGGGCAACTGGCTGCGCTGGGCGAGGTGTTCGGTCATCACCGAGACCAGCGGAAATGAATATTCGGCGTCCAGCATGTAAACTGCCGGGCAGGTGACGCCTTCCGCGCGGCAGGCCTGCGGCACACGCACCTTCAGCACGTATTGAATGCCGTTCGCAGCGACCGGCGGGCGGGTGATCTCGCTGTCATTGATCGCGACCTGCGCCTGCGCTGTGGCGGATGACAGGGCCAGTCCAGCGGCGATCATGACGGAACGAAACATGGGATATGCCTTTTTATCACCGGATTGCATTCGGAATATCGAGCCTAGTGGTCCGTCCCGGCGTGTATAGTGACGGAACGGTAAGGTGATCGGTGCCTCGGCAGTTCGAAGGCCGGCCGCCAATGGAAAGGATCCCCAATGAGCTATGTGACGCGCTCCAGTGCTGATGATGAACGCGTCGTGCGTCATATCCCGCTGCATTGGCTGCACTATGCCGGCGGCATCTTCTGGACCGTGCTGCTCGTCGTGGCTGCGCCCTTTACGCTCGGCATTTCATTGATCGGGCTTCTCGTCGTCTGGATACCGATTGTGACAATCGAGCGGGCGATCACGACCCACCGCATTATCCACAAGAAGGGGTTCTTCAACATCAGTTCCGACGAGATGCAGCTCGCCGCCGTCGAAACGGTGGAGTTCGAGCAAAGCTTTTTTGGGCAAATCCTGGGCTACGCCACAATCAAGGTCACCGGCCGCGGCGTGTCCAATCTCGATCTGAAAAGGGTGCCCGACCCCTATGACGTGAAAAAAGCCATCGAGCGCGCCGAACGCGAGGAGGACTAATGGGGTTCAGCGCCTGGGGGTGGATTGGCGATTGGACGCCCCCCCTAAACGAGGCATCCCAGACCCTCTGACTTGATCAGAGGGTCCAGTCATCGACAGGGCCCCGCTGGATCCTCCGCTCAAGCCGGAGGAACGACTACTTGAAAGCCACGTACGGAGAAATGGCATCCCGGATCGGCTTCGCCGTCCGGGATGACGCCG
>TARA_R110002073_G_scaffold56343_11_pt1 | contig 14075 bp, 8 predicted proteins | sample TARA_R110002073 | Tara Oceans TARA_R110002073 (sample SAMEA4397174) | marine metagenome | biome: Polar Biome; feature: [DCM] deep chlorophyll maximum layer (ENVO:01000326); material: water (ENVO:00002006), including particulate matter (ENVO:01000060) such as... | depth 40 m
ACGCGAGCCACGAGTTGCGAATTCGCGACGGGTTTTTGATCACCTCCCTGTTCTGGACTGTGCTGGGGCTGTTCGGGGCGCTGCCTTTTGCCCTTACAGACGCGCTGGAAGTCACCCCCATGGGCGCAATTTTTGAATCCATTTCCGGGCTCACATCATCGGGCGGTACCGTCCTTGTCGGCCTCGATGAGTTGCCCCAGTCGATTCTCCTGTACCGCCAGATGTTGCAGTGGCTGGGCGGTATCGGGATTATCGTCGTCGCCGTCGCGATCCTGCCCATGCTTGGCGTCGGTGGCATGCAACTGTACAAGGCCGAAACACCCGGGCCGTCCAAAGACAACAAGCTCACCCCAAGGATTACAGAAACAGCAAAAGCACTTTTTGCCGTCTACCTTTCAATTACCGTGTGCTGCGCACTCGCCTATTATGCGGTGGGGATGTCAGCCTTTGATGCGATTGCCCACTCCTTCTCCACGGTGTCGCTCGGCGGTTTTTCCACCCACGATGCCAGCCTCGGGTACTACAACAGTGATGCCGTGCTCATTGTGGCCACTGTTTTCATGTTTGTTTCGAGTATCAATTTCGGCCTGCACTTTGTCGCGTGGCGCCGCAAATCGCTGTTCATTTACCGCAGGGATTCCGAGACACGTTTTTACACCAGCGCTGTTATCGCCTGCATGGTGATTACCATCTTCTGCCTGATCATCTGGGACATTCACGGGCATTCCGAAAGCATACTACACGGGGTATTTCAGGTACTTTCCATTATTACCACCACCGGCTACTCAACCGAAAACCTCGCCGCATGGCCCGTCGCGCTACCCATAATGGCCATCTTCTTCTCCTGCATGGGCGGCTGCGTCGGCTCAACCACGGGTGGCATCAAGGCGATGCGTGTGATGCTGGTGTTCAAGCAGGGCATGCGCGAGCTGAAACAACTGGTGCATCCGCAGGCGGTGATTCCGCTGAAAGTCGGTGGCAGAAGGGTGGAGGCAACAGTGGTCAGCGCGGTGTGGAGTTTCTTTGCGATCTACACGTCTGTCTACATCGTGCTGTTGTTATCACTGATGCTGATCGGGATGGATTTTACCACGGCGTTTTCAGCCGTCGCGGCAACGCTCAACAACCTGGGCATGGGCATAGCGGGCGTTTCGAACGGCTTTGGCGAGGTCTCGGAGTGGGGCAAGGCAATCCTGTGCTTTGCCATGTTGCTGGGGCGGCTGGAGATTTTTACGCTGCTGGTGCTGTTCACCCCCGCATTCTGGCGTATTTAGTCGAGCGGCCCTCAACGCATCGCTGGTCGTGTTTTCTTGATCACTTCATACGCATTCTGGATTTCCTGTGACCGGGTGGTCGCCAGCTTGATCATCTCCTCGGGCACACCCTTCGCAATCAGCTTATCGGGATGATTCTCGCTCATCTGCTTGCGGTACGCGCGCTTCACTTCCTTGTCACTCGCAGTGCTGGCGATACCCAGCGCCGTGTAGGCGTGTTCGAGACTGAAGGTGGACGATGGCGCGGCGCGATCGCCCTGTTGGTGAAAACTGTCCTGGGCCCTGGCCATGCGCAGCAGTTGTTCCAGTTGCGCGGCCCCCAGACCCATCAGATTGGCGATACGCACCAGCGCGGCGTGTTCTGCCACCTCTATACCCTGATCGGCCTGCGCCAGAGAAATCAGGAACAACAGCAGCGTTTGTTGCAGTTGCCGTTGCGGCCCACACGCCTGCAAGAAAGCGGCGACTGCCGCTTCCATCTTAAAATCGCTGGCGGCGCCACGCTGGAATAACTCGATCGCCCGTTTGCGCTGCGCGGCATCCAGGCCCATCTGCGCGATAACCTGCTCTGTGTGGTCGACCTCCGATTGGGAAATGCGGCCATCTACCTTCGCCAGGTACCCGGACAGCAGGAATGTGGTCTCGAAAAAACTGTTGCGGATACGCTCGATGTTTTCAGGTGAACCGAACAACAGGGCCCTTACCAGTGCACGATCGAAGACATGGCCAATCAGGGCACCGAGAACAAGCCCGGGCAGTCCCGCGGCAGCAAGCCCGATCAGCCCGCCTATCACTTTTCCAAAAAATGGGTACTTCATAGACTAACAATTACTCAGGTAACTTGATGGAATCCCGACAGATGGCGGCAGCCGCGGCGCGACATACCGCGGGCCGTAATCACTCTGGCCGTATTACTGGAAGAGTTTTACTTTCGGGGAAAGCACGTATTATGCCGCCAAAAGAGCCTGTATAATACCCGGCTTTTTGCGACGATCTGACAGGCGGGCCGGTGGCACCAACCAAAAATGAAACCCTCACGTTCCAGGGGCTTATCCTGAAACTACAGCAGTTTTGGGCAGAGCAGGGCTGCGTGGTTTTGCAACCACTGGATATGGAAGTGGGCGCGGGGACATTTCACCCCGCGACTTTTCTGCGCGCGGTGGGGCCGGAGAGCTGGAATGCCGCCTATGTACAACCTTGCCGTCGCCCGACCGACGGCCGCTACGGCGAGAACCCGAATCGCCTGCAGCATTACTACCAGTTCCAGGTGGTGATGAAGCCATCGCCCGAAAACTTCCAGCAACTTTATCTGGAATCACTGGCTGCTCTCGGGGTTGATACCGCGATTCATGATATTCGCTTTGTCGAGGACAACTGGGAATCACCCACGCTCGGCGCCTGGGGTCTGGGCTGGGAAGTCTGGCTCAATGGTATGGAAGTAACCCAGTTCACCTATTTCCAACAGGCGGGCGGGCTGGAGTGCTACCCGGTGACCGGTGAGATCACCTACGGCATTGAGCGCATCGCAATGTACCTGCAGGGCGTGGACAGCATTTACGATTTATTGTGGTCCGAGGGGCCGGCCGGGAAAGTGACCTACGGTGATGTGTTCCACCAGAACGAAGTGGAGATGTCCCGCTACAATTTTGAAGAGGCCGACGTCACCCAGCTTTTTACCCAGTTCGATTTCTGCGAGCGCGAGGCCCTGCGACTGGTCGACAAAAACCTGCCGCTGCCCGCGTATGAGATGGTCATGAAAGCATCGCATGCCTTCAATCTGCTGGACGCGCGCCATGCAATCTCTGTCACCGAACGCCAGCGGTTTATACTGCGAGTGCGCACGCTGGCAAGGTCGGTTGCACAGGCGTACTTCGACGCGAGAGCGGCCCTGGGTTTTCCGCTGGCGATGGACAGCCTGCGGACAGAAGTCCTGAATCGTATTCAGGCGGAGGCACAGTAAGGCATGAGCACTGAAACACTTCTGGTGGAACTGGGCACCGAGGAATTACCGCCCAGGGCACTGAAATCGCTTGGCCTGGCATTTCGCGATGGCATAGTCGATGGATTAAAACAGCGCGAGCTCGGTCATGGCGAAGTGCACTGGTTTGCAACGCCGCGACGGCTGGCGGTACTGGTTGAACAACTGGTTCTGTGCAGTGCTGAAAAAGCGGTCGAAATCCTTGGTCCACCGCTCGACCGCGCACGCGACGAACAGGCTAACTGGTCCGCCGCCACCGAGGGTTTCGCCAGAAAACAGGGCGTGACACCCGAGCAATTGCAATCCATCGACACACCCAAAGGCCCGCGACTGGGGCTGCGCACCACTGTGCCCGGCGTCAGGACCAGTGACGCATTGAATGACATCATCCAGGGCAGCATACAGAAACTACCGATTCCGCGCCGCATGCGCTGGGGCGCGAGCAGGGAGGAATTTGTCAGGCCAGTGCACTGGGCCGTGGCAATGCTGGGTGACGCGTTTCATCACGGCGATATACTCGGCGTGACCACCGGCAATACAACTCGCGGCCACCGCTTCCTGAGCAGTGGCCCCATCACACTGCAAAAACCGGAAGAGTATGTCTCAGCACTGGAATCTGCCTCCGTAGTGGCCTCGTTTGAAAAACGTCGTGAGATTATTCGCCAGCAGGTGGAAGCCCAGGCCAGCCAGCTGGGGGCGCAAGCCGTCATCGACGACGACCTGCTGGATGAGGTGACCGGGCTGGTGGAGTGGCCGGTGGCATTGACCGGCTCCTTCGAGGAGCGGTTTCTTCAGGTTCCACCCGAAGCGCTAGTATCCTCCATGAAAGAGCACCAGAAGTATTTTCATGTGGTAGATGACACGGGTGAACTGTTGCCGCACTTTATCACCGTGGCCAACATCGAAAGCGGCGACCCGCAGCAGGTTATTGCGGGCAACGAACGCGTCATTCGTCCGCGCCTGTCAGACGCCGCATTTTTCTTTGAAACCGATAAAAAAACACCGCTTGCAGACCGCTTGCCGGCACTTGCGAATATCGTCTTTCAGCAGAAGCTGGGGACGCTGCTGGACAAGTCTGAACGCGTAAGCAGATTGGCAGCGGCGCTGGCTCCTGTGGTTGGCGCACCAGTGGAGCTGGCACGGCGGGCAGGGCAGCTGAGCAAGGCCGACCTGGTGACGGATATGGTGCTGGAGTTTGCCGATATGCAGGGCATTGCGGGCTCCTATTATGCCTTGCACGACAAGGAGGATGTGGATGTCGCCTCTGCGCTGGCGCAGCAGTACTGGCCGCGGTTCGCGGGTGACCGGCTACCCGAGACCGCGACAGCCTGCACTCTCGGCCTCGCTGACCGGCTGGATACGCTGGTCGGTATTTTCGGTATTGGCCAGGCACCCACAGGCTCAAAAGACCCGTTTGCGCTGCGCAGGGCGTCGCTGTCAGTGCTGCGTATCATTGTCGAAAAGGGGCTGCCGCTGGATTTACGCGAGAGTCTGGAACTGGCGGTTGCCCAGTATCCGGCAGGCCTGTTGGCCGCGGGCACATCGCAGCAGGTCCTTGACTATATGATTGAACGCTTTCGTGCCTGGTATGAAGAGGACAATATTCCCCCGGAAATATTCAAGGCTGTCAGCGCACGCAAGCTTTCGTGCCCGCTCGATATCCACCGCCGGGTGCTGGCAGTGCACGCCTTCGCACAGCTACCCCAGGCGCAGGCGCTGGCAGCTGCCAACAAACGCGTTTCCAATATTCTGGGCAAGTTGGACAGCGCCCATTCTTTTTCAGATGTGAGCGCTAACTTACTGGTTGAGCCACAGGAAAAAGCACTGTCAGACAGCATGCAGCATCTCACCTCGACCTTTCAGGCACATCTGGCACGGGACGAGTTCTCGGAGGCGCTCAGTTGCCTGGCGGATTTGCGGGGCCCGGTGGACGCATTTTTTGAGGACGTGATGGTTAACGCTGAGGACGCTGCGCTGCGCCACAACCGGCTCAACCTGCTGAAGCAGTTGCGCGATCTTTTCCTCGGCGTCGCCGATATCTCGCTGTTGGTCGTCGCTAAATAAGACGCTATTTGCCGGCGGCGGAGCCGCCGGGGCCTGCTTCAAATAGCGACAGATCCTTGTAATACACAGAACACGGAGCCCCCTACCGGCCCGTATTGATTTACACTGGCAGTCCGTGACCAGGGAGAAAGGATGACGACGCTACCCGACGATCAACTGATGCTCATTGCGGCAGCGCTGGCCGCCACACTGCTGACGGCGTTGCTGCTCAGTCTGTGGCTGGGCATCAGCAGCCGCCGCGCGCTCACTGCGACTCATGAGCAGTTGCGCTTGCGTGAGGGGGAGCTGTCTGAGGCGCGCGCTGAACTGCGCGGGCAGTCCGTGGCGCTGGAACAGGCGCAGCGACAGTTGGAGGCGCGCCAGGCCGAGCTGGCCACCGTCAAGGCCGAGCTGACAGCGACCAACACCCGTCTCAATACGCTGCTACAGGAACACACCCAACTGCAGACACAACAGCGTGAACGCGAGGACCGGCACCTGGAGCAAATTCAACTGCTGAATGAGACCCGCGAGAACCTCAAGAAAGAATTTGAGAACCTGGCCAATCGGATTTTCGAGGACAAAGGCAAGAGCTTCACCTCGACCAGCCAGGCATCACTCGAGGCCCTGCTAAAGCCCTTCCGCGAGCAGATCACCGGCTTCCAAACACGCATCAATGAGGTGCACTCGGAATCACTGCGCGGCAATACCATTCTGGAAAAGGAAATCCAGAAAGTGCTGGAAGTCGGCCTGGAGATGAACAGCCAGGCCAGCAACCTCACTGTAGCGCTGAAAGGCGACAAGAAAACCACCGGCAACTGGGGGGAGGCGCAGTTGCAGCGCACACTTGAACTGGCCGGGCTGCAGGCAGGCGAGCACTACGACACACAGACTGCGTTTCGCGATGATGAGGGCAAACGCAAGCTCCCGGATTTTATTATCAAGCTTCCGGACAGCAAGAATATTGTCATTGACAGTAAAGTTTCACTGATCGACTACGACCGGGCGATCGCTGCGGAGACCGACGAGGCGCGCACAGAAGCGCTCAATGCCCACGCACAGGCCGTGCGCAACCATATCGACGACCTGGCCTCGAAGAATTACGCCAACTTACCGGGCATTGGCAGCCCCGATTTTGTACTGATGTTCATGCCCATCGAACCGGCCTATATCGAGGCGATGAAACATAACAAGGACCTGTTCAATTACGGCTACAAAAAGGGTGTCATCATGGTGTCCCACACCACACTGATGCCGATACTGCGCACGGTGGCCAATCTGTGGATGATCGAACAGGGCAACCGGGAGGCAAAGGAAATCAGCAGCAGGGCAGGGGATATCTACAACCAGGTCTGCCTCGTTGCCGAGCGCCTCAACAAACTGGGCAATACGCTGCGCACGGCCAACAACCACTACAACGAAACTGTCACCGGCCTGGTCGGTAAGCAGGGGCTGCACGGGAAGATCGAACGCTTTCAGCATTTGTCGACCAGAGCCAGCAAAGAGATGGTCTCGCTGGAACCGATTCACGATGAAATTGAAAACGATCGCCTTGATTCCGTGACCAGCCTTGCGGACAAAGATCCACTGTTGTCGCGAATAGAAGAGAGCTCCTCTGCTCCACCGGAAGCTGGTCCGATGATCGTCAAGAAGAACGTCTAGGGACTATCGTGGTACTGCTGTTAGATCTGGCACGGGGATTAGCCTGCCTCTGGGTATTCTTTTTCCATCTGGGAAACCTGTTTGACGCTCCGTCACCGCTCATCGCCAGCATCGCCTCCTTTGGTCACCTGGGCGTGCCGATGTTTTTTGTTATATCTGGCTATGTCATTACCCATGTTGCCGAGGCCAGCCTCAGGGCCAATAAACCACCGCTGCACTTTCTCAGGAACCGGTTCCGACGCATCTATCTGACGTATTGGGCATCGCTACTGCTGATTCTGCTGCTGCCTTACGCACTCGAAATGCTGAGCAGCCTGAAAACGGGCGAATTCGAGCTACCCGAGAACCCGCTATCCCGTTACAACGCCAGCGAATGGCTAAACGTGATACTGCTGACGAAGGTTTTCTGGGCAAATTCCAGCGATCTGGCCAGTGAGTTTGCCGGTATCAATACTGTGTACTGGACTCTTGCGATAGAGTTTCAGTTCTATCTCGTTGTATTTATGGCGCTGTGCATGGGCAGGTTTTATCGCGCGGTGATAGCACTGGTCACAATTGCATCACTGTTGCTTATCGTCATACCCAATGAATTGAACTACGGTGTTTTTCTTCACTACTGGCCGGCGTTTTCGGTAGGGATTTTGCTGGCGTATCTCCATCAGTACGATATAAGGCTTCGACTCAACTCCGCGCGCAATGTGATCGCGCTGATCGTACTCACCGGTATCACGTTGGCCTACGCCGCGTATGTACATCCGATACAAATACGCACGAACTTTCTCGTGTTCGCATCGATCTTTGGTGCGTTGCTGTGGTTGTACTCTGACCTGGAGCTTGTGCTGCAACGCCTGAAGGCCAGCGACAACCGGCTCGTCGCGCTGCTGCTGGAGCCATGGCTGATACTGGGCGCGATGTCATACTCGGCCTACCTGTTACACCTGAAGCTGTTCCTGCTGCCCTTTATGTTTGCCAGCCAGATTTTCGACAGGGACAGTGTTTTTCTCGGCCTGGTGACCATCTTCAGCACGCTGGTGCTGACGTATCCCTTCTACTATTTTGTAGAACGCCGCTTCCTGAGCACCCGCTACCGAAATTTGCACCGGGCGGTCACACACGTGGCGTAACTGCGGCCTTAACACTGGCGGCGGGTGGTGTGTCTGCCGCTAAAGATTGCCACTGCAAGCATTCCGCGGCAGAACTGCCACCTGTTTACACATCCAGGTTAGCCACAGACAGCGCATTATCCTCGATAAACTCGCGCCGCGGCTCCACCTGGTCACCCATCAGTGTGGTGAAGATCTGGTCCGCCGCGATAGCATCTTCCACCGTAACCTTGAGCATACGGCGCGCCTCCGGATCCATGGTGGTCTCCCACAACTGCTCTGGATTCATTTCACCCAAACCTTTATAGCGCTGGATGTTGTAGCCCTTGCGCGCCTCCGTCATCAGCCAGTCCAGGCCCTCCGCAAAGCTTCGCGTCTGCAGAATTTTTTCGCCACGCTGGAAATAACCGTCTTCATCGATCAGCGTATTCAGTGTTTCACCGAGCGCGATCAGGCTGCGGTATTCTCCGGAAGAGAAAAACTCATGGTGATATTCGGTTTCTGTCTCGACACCGTGAGACAGCAGTTTTACCACCGGGAAGTACAACTGGCGTTCCTGATCCTTGCGCACCACGACCGTATGTACACTGCCTTTGGAGGCCACAGCTTCCATGCGTTCACCCAGTTGCTGGCAGAAGCGTTGCACCGTTTGCTCATCCCGCATGTCTTCCAGCGTTAGCGCTGTGCCGTACACCATTTCCCACAGGACGTTTTCCGCATACAACCGGCTCAGGCGATGGATTGTCGCCTCCACCGTGCGGTAACGTTTTACCAGTTCCTCCAGCGAACCGCCGGAGATGGCAGGAGCATCGGGATTTACGAAGATCGACGCCGTGTCCAACGCCGCTTGCGTGAGGTACTGGTCCAGCGCTTCATCATCTTTCAGGTACTGGTGCTGCTTGCCCTTGGCGATCTTGTACAGCGGCGGTTGCGCGATAAAGATATGCCCGCGGTCGACCAGCTCTCGCATTTGCCGGAAAAAGAAGGTCAGCAATAGAGTTCTAATATGGGACCCATCAACATCGGCGTCTGTCATGATAATGATGCTGTGATAGCGCAATTTATCCGGGTTGAATTCCTCTTTGCCGATACCGCAACCCAGCGCAGTCACAATGGTGCCTACTTCAGCCGATCCCAGCATTTTGTCGAAGCGCGCTTTCTCGACATTAAGGATCTTACCTTTGAGCGGCAAAATCGCCTGATATTTGCGATTGCGCCCCTGTTTCGCCGATCCACCCGCAGAATCACCCTCCACCAGGTAGATCTCTGAAAGTGCCGGGTCTTTCTCCTGACAGTCGGCAAGTTTGCCGGGCAGGCCGGCAATATCCAGCGCGCCTTTGCGGCGGGTCATTTCACGCGCTTTGCGCGCTGCTTCCCGGGCCCTCGCTGCATCCAGCATTTTGCCAACAACCGATCTGGCCTCGCTGGGATTCTCCATCAGGTAGTCGTTGAACTGGGCATTCATCGCCTGCTCAACGGCCGTCTTGACCTCAGAAGAGACCAGTTTATCCTTGGTCTGTGAGGAGAATTTGGGATCGGGCACCTTCACCGAGATAATTGCCGTCAGACCCTCACGGGCATCATCACCCGTGGTGTTTACCTTGGCCTTCTTCGCCAGCCCCTCTTTCTCGATGTAGGTGTTCAGGCTTCGCGTCAACGCGGTTCTGAAACCCACCATATGCGTACCGCCATCACGCTGCGGAATATTGTTGGTATAGCACAGTACGTTTTCCTGGAAGGTGTCATTCCACTGCAATGCGACCTCGACACCTATACCATCATCGGTATCAACCTGGAAATGAAAGGGCTTGTTTACCGTGGTCTTGTTCAGGTTCAGGTAGTTGACGAAGGCTTTAAGCCCGCCCTCGTACTGATAGGTCTCTTCCTTACCGCTGCGCTCGTCTTTCAGAACGATACAGACACCAGAATTCAGGAAAGCCAGCTCGCGTAAACGCTTCGCCAGTTGTTCAAAATGGAATTCAATATTGGTAAATGTCTCGATCGAGGGCTTGAAGCGGACTGTAGTGCCAGTAGTTTCAGTGACACCAATTTCCGCCAGTGCTGCATCGGGGACGCCGTGACGGTAGACCTGCTCATACATTTTGCCCTGGCGACGAATGGTGAGTACCAGATGCTCAGACAGGGCATTTACAACCGACACCCCCACGCCGTGCAGGCCACCGGAGACTTTGTAGCTGTTGTCATCGAATTTACCGCCAGCGTGAAGCACCGTCATAATAACCTGCGCGGCCGAGACACCCTCGTCATGCATTTCAGTGGGGATACCTCGGCCATTGTCACTCACAGACACCGACTCATCGGGGTGAATGACAATGTTGATTTTGGAACAGTGGCCCGCGAGCGCTTCGTCTATGGAGTTGTCCACCAGTTCAAAAACCATGTGGTGCAGACCGGAGCCATCATCTGTATCCCCAATATACATCCCCGGTCGCTTGCGAACGGCGTCCAGCCCCTTCAATACCTTGATACTGGATGAATCGTATTCATTGCTCATAGACAAATCACTCTCTATACGGCTTTCAATCAATTTTGCATCCTATGTCACACGTCACTTGGCCGCGCAGCGCTGGACACTACCTTGTTCCACGTGGAACAAGGTCAATTCACTTGTCTTCGGCCAAACAGACCGAATTTCTTCCTGGGCAATACAGGTCACAAACACCTGGGCGTCCATGGAAGCTAACAGTTCGCACACCAGTGAGCTGTGCTCGTGATCCAGCTCAGAGGGCAGATCATCGATCAGGTAGGTACAATTCACCCGACCACCTTGTTGTGCCAACAGCTGGCCCTGTGCCAATTTGAGACCACACACCACCAGCTTCTGCTGCCCCCGGGACAATGTTTCAGATGCCAGATGACCGCCTGACAGAACCCGGACATCTGCCCGCTGGGGACCGCAGTGAGTATAACCCTGCTCCAGGTCAGCGTTATAACCGTGTTCAAGCGCCAGTGCATAACTCAGTTGACGATCCCAGCCCTGCTGGTAGCGAAGTTCCAGATTATCCAGAGAAGGCGCCAATCTGGCCATTATCTCCTTGAAACGCGGAGACAAAATTTCAAAATAGTTTTTTCTGTATTCATTTATCGTTTCGCCGGTCTGCGCCAGATCCCGCGTCCAAACGGCTATTTCCTGGTGCGAGATTTTACCACGACGCAGCAAACTATTGCGTTGTTTTATGCATCTTTGGAATCGCTGCCACTGGGCAAAAAATTGGTGTTCCACGTGGAACACTCCCCAGTCAAGAAACTGGCGCCTGCCCCCTGGTGGCCCTGTCAGCAGGCCAAAGCTGTCTGCGGTAATCACCTGCAGTGGCAGTTGAGAGGCCAGTTCAGCCACGGTTCGGACGGCATGCCCGCCTATCTTGATCTGCGCTTCACCACTGCGATTTCGCTGCACCCCAATGGGTATCGCTGCGCCCTGGGGTCGTTCTGTCGTCGCCGAGGTCGCCAGCCCGTACACGGTACAACTGGGAGCAGAGTGCGTAATCAGGCTCTTGACGCTGTTGCCACGGAAGGAGCGCGCCATTCCCAACAAGTGGATCGATTCCAGTACGCTGGTTTTTCCACTGCCATTAGGACCGAAGAAAACATTCACCTGTTGTAAGCCCTGCAACCTGACCTGCTGCAAGTTTCTTACGTGGCTTATTTGTAACTGAGTAAGCGCCACACTATGTCTGGGCACACGGTCGCACAGCCCGAGCCCGTTCAGCCAGCAGTCGTAAACGCGGAGTCAGCCTGTATTTGATAGGAACGCGCTCTGCTACAGACGCATCGGCATAACAACATAGAGGGAATCGCCGGCCTCGGACTCTTCCAGCAACGCACTGCTATTGGGGTCGGCCAGCGACAGTTTGACCTGTTCACCACTGAGAACACCCAGAACATCCAGCAAATAGCTGACATTAAACCCTATCTCGAGGGCATCTCCTGAGTACTCTACAGAAACGGTTTCTTCTGCCTCTTCCTGTTCGGGGTTGTTGGCCACGATATCCAGTGTGTCCTGCGTCAACTTCAAACGCACACCCCGATACTTTTCATTGGAGAGAATCGCCGTCCGCGTAAAAGCCTGACGCAACTCCTGGCGGGAGCCCATCAGTATCTTATCGGGCGAGCGAGGCAGCACACGTTGGTAGTCGGGGAACTTGCCGTCGACCAGCTTGGAGGTAAAGGTAAAGTCATCGGTGGCTGCCCGAATGTGGTTACTGCCAATTATAATGGCGATATCCGCGTCATCCTCCATCAGCAGGCGAGCAAGCTCCAAAACACCCTTGCGCGGGAGAATTACCTGGGTAGCACCCTCACCATTGACCTTTACTCGCTCAGGCAACGTACACATGGCCAATCGATGGCCATCCGTTGCGACCACGCGCAACTGCTGCTTGTCGCTGATCTCCCACAACATACCGTTCAAATAGTAGCGCACATCCTGCTGCGCCATCGCAAAGCCTGTGCGATCGATCAACCGCCGCAGTTGGCCTTGTTTCAGGGTAAGCTGGTGTGTGCCTATACTGTCCTCGACGTTGGGAAACTCTCTCGCCGGTAGGGTTGCAAGGGTAAATCGACTGCGCCCGGATTTTATTGAAACCTTGCTATCCTTCGCCTGGAAATCGATATCGCTGCCTTCCGGCAACGATTTACAGATATCCAGCAACTTTCTGGCGGGAACTGTAATTTCACCCGAATCCCCAGCTGCCGCTAGCTGCACGCGGCCAACCAGCTCCACCTCCAGGTCCGTACCGGTCAAAGACAGGCGATCGTCTTCCAGCACAACCAATACATTAGCCAGGATGGGCAGGGTTTGGCGACGCTCCACGACCCCCGCCACGAGATTTAAGGACTTGACCAGGCTATCCCGTGAAATGCTGAACTTCATAGATGTCTTTTCCCTTCACAAACGCTAATGCTTTTACCTTTCGTCCGATGATTTGGTATCCATGGCAAAAGGCTGATGGTTACTTATTAAGTAGTCAGTGTTCTGAGCAAGTTTTTGTAATCTTCTCTAATATCGGAGTTCGTTTCCCGAAGTTCCTTGATTTTACGGCATGCGTGAAGCACTGTCGTGTGGTCTCTGCCACCAAAGCTATCCCCAATTTCCGGCAAGCTATGGTTGGTCAATTCCTTGGATAGCGCCATCGCCATCTGCCGGGGCCTGGCAACTGAACGACTGCGCCGACGTGACATCATATCTGCTATTTTGATCTTGTAATACTCCGCCGCGGTACGCTGGATATTATCCATGCTGACCTGTCTGGCCTGAAGGGCCAGCAAGTCCTTCAAGCTCTCCTTAATCAGCTCGATATCAACCGGTCGACCGACGAACCGAGCACTGGCTATCACGCGTTTCAACGCGCCTTCCAGTTCCCTGACATTGGAGCGGATACGCTGGGCAATGAAAAACGCCGCATCCGGTGGCAAATCAACATTTGCCTCCGCCGCCTTCTTCATCAAAATTGCAACCCGGGTTTCCAACTCCGGCGGCTCAACGGCAACCGTGAGACCCCAACCAAACCGGGACTTGAGTCGCTCTTCCAACCCGTCTATTTCTTTTGGGTAGCGATCACAGGTCAGGATCATCTGCTGGCCACCTTCCAACAGTGCATTAAAGGTGTGAAAGAACTCTTCCTGCGAACGATCTTTTTTGGCAAAGAATTGAATATCGTCAATCAACAGCGCATCGACTGAACGATAGTAGCGCTTGAAGTCCGTTATCGCGTTCAGTTGCAGCGCCTTGACCATATCTGCCACGAACCGCTCCGAATGCAGATAAACCACTTTCGCCTCAGGATTTTGCTGCTTCAGCGCATTGCCCACAGCGTGCATCAAATGCGTTTTACCCAGCCCGACTCCGCCGTACAAAAACAGCGGATTATACGAATTTCCCGGATTCTCGGCCACCTGCTGCGCAGCGGCAAGTGCAAGTTGATTCGACTTTCCCTCCACGAAGCTGCCAAAAGTGTAGTTCTCAAAAAGATGGTGTGGGTGCAGCAGCGAGCC
>TARA_R110002073_G_scaffold336515_1_pt1 | contig 14068 bp, 10 predicted proteins | sample TARA_R110002073 | Tara Oceans TARA_R110002073 (sample SAMEA4397174) | marine metagenome | biome: Polar Biome; feature: [DCM] deep chlorophyll maximum layer (ENVO:01000326); material: water (ENVO:00002006), including particulate matter (ENVO:01000060) such as... | depth 40 m
ACCCGTGCATCGTCATCACTGATGAAGTATGTAATGCACTTACTGCTAATTGTAGATATGAATTTTGTGCTAGATAGATGAGAAGGTATATATTGACAGTCGATAAGCAATCTTCATTTTCTTTGACTATTTACGTAGCGGATTTTTTAAAATAGACAGTAAATCCTTTAGCTATAATAGACTCTTGTTTATGCGTTTAGTTTACTAGTTTTAGTTATATGGTTTCTTCAGCACAGTTCATTAGACCTCTTGCAAAAGTCATAGACTAAGCTCGAAATTTACTAATCCTGCGAATAGCTTCATTTTTAAGTCATAACGTTGACGTCGATTGCGGTAGCGTTCAGCCACAATTTTGAATAGCTTAATCAGACCTATTTTATGCTCGACCAGAATACGAAATTTTGCCAAATACTGATTGGCCTGTTTGCAAAGCGCTAATAACTCACCGCCTTTTGGTTTCTTAAAGGGGATAAAGGTTTGATCATGTAGCTTGGCTATACCTTGATAACCACTGTCTGCTAGGTAGCTGGTGTTTTTAGGTAGCCAATTAGGACAGGTCTGTTTATAAAGACTAAAGTCATGTACTGAACCGTTGCAGGTTTGCACATCAAGTATGAGACCTGTTTGCCACTGTACGATGACCTGCGCTTTCAAGGTATGTTGTTTCTTTTTTCCACTGTAGTACTGTTTTTGGTTTTTTTTGGCCATTCAATGGGCGTTTCGGTGGCATCAATGATGACCGCTGACCAATTAATATCCTCAGGCTTACCGTGTGGTAGCTTTCGTGGCAAGTCAAATCTGCCTGAGTGGATAAGAACGTCTTCTACTCTTCTGACAATGCGACTGGCAGAGGACTCATGGACATTAAAGTCCATACCAATATGATAAAGGGTTCGATACTCTCGCCAATAGGTCAATGATAGTAAGATCTGCGCCTCCAAGCTAAGATCACTTGGACGACCTGATTTGGTCTTGGAAGCCTCATACTCTTGCATGGCTTCTAGCATTTGCTCAAAAGTGGCTTTGTGGATGCCGGTATAACGTTTAAAACCTGCATTATTCTGTTCAAGTAGTTTGGCTATGTTCGGCATATCTTTTAAATATTTAGGGTTCAGTTATATTCTGTGAGTCTTGAAACTACTTTTGCAAGAGGTCTATTAAACAGTATAATCGATTATGTATCATCTTTTAAGCTTGAAAAAAAGTAATATGATAATTTAACCTTGTCAGGCATCGCTGTCTGACTCAAGTAAATTAGTCTCCAATACACTCGGAGCGTTTCGATGTCTTGATTATAGGTAAAATCTGAAACCCAAAGCTGATTAGGACGCTGGGCGCTAAAGTTATGATTAATCAAGTTACCAGCCCTTTGCTGGTCATTACGGCTGTGGGTAGTAATCTTGCCCTTGCCACGCCGAACGTCTTGTAAGCCATAATGTCTCATTAATCGCTCAACAGTACATCGAGCAACCTTTATACCTTCCGTTTGCATCTGATGCCAAACCTTACGCACACCATAACGGCATTTACTGTCCAGCCAGATACGTCTGATTTCACTGATGTAGAAATCGTCATGCCACTGACGCTGTGAACGCTTTTCTGGGTTGTCGTTTAAATCTTTAGCGCGACAGTAAGTCGATGGGGCAATTGGTAGTACACGACAGATTGGCGCGATCCCGTAATTTTTTTTATGGTCATCAATAAAGTCGACCATTACTAAGGCGTGCGGTCGAGCTCCGCCTCCGCCTGGGCGAAGAAAGCGGCAGCCTTGCGTATAATTTCGTTGGCTTGCTTGAGCTCTCTGTTTTCGCGTTCAAGCTCTTTAATGCGTTGCTCTTGGCTTTGAGCTTGTACTGAGGCAGGAATGGTTTGTTGTATGTGCTTATTATGCCATGATCGCAGGGTTTTAGGTGTACAGCCAGTCTTTGACGCTATGACTTAAATGTCTGACCATGTAAAGGGATGGTCGCTCGACGCTTCAATCAGCATGCGAACAGCGTGTTCTTTAATCTCCGGAGTGTAGATTTATCTTTTCATTATAGTATTCTCTCAGAATGTTGAGTCTCCAACAATTCCATGGCGGTTCACCAGTATTTTTTATGAAAAAGATTGTTGTAGTTGGCAACTTTAATGTATTCCTTATGGTCTTCCTAAATTAGCTTTTTCAAGTAAACATATGAACATCAACAACTTATATCAGCTATGACTTGAGAGCATTAAATATTGGTTGAGAAATCTAGATAAAAGTGCATAATTACATTTCTGTATGGTTCATGTAATATTATTATTATTTTTGATGGTGTGTCAAAAAGTATGCTGATTAAAATTTGAACAATTTTTGAAGCCTTGAAAGCCCTATAGAATCAGAGAACTTAGCATAGATTTCGTATTGACTTTTATCGCCAGCATACTTTTTAGAACACCACCTTATTTTTTATACAGTATGAAATAAGTAAGAGTAATGGAATTAAAAAAGCATGAACGTCTTGCGTATCGTTTATCTAGTATTAGCATTCTAATGAACGCTTGGATATTTTTGAGTTAGCAGGTACTTATAAGGTTTCTACTCGCACATTGAAACGAGACTTTCAAGCTCTCCTATCAGAAATTGACCGTCAGTTTTTTTCAATAGAAACGCAATCAAAGTATTTTGATCAAATGATTCGCTTACGAAGATATTAGTCTTCGCGATAAGGAGTTTAAAGCTATCAGCGAGGCTATTGCCAATAGTCAATATATTAATTTTGATTATCAAAAAATTGGCAAACAGAATTCTGCTAACTATAGCAAGAACCATTATTTAGAGCCTTATCACTTACTCAATAAAAATGGTATTTGGTATGTAGTTGGCTGTCGCCATGGACAAACGCGGACATTTTGCTTTACCCAGATAGCTAACCTTCAAGTTAATAATAAGACCTTTATATGTTCTGAAGATATCAAAGAGAAAATACTTGGTACGGACAGTTTATTTTTTGGTAATCAAATCAGTGAAATCGTCTTACAAATCGATGCGAAAGTTGCCGGATATTTTGAGCGTCGTGATCTACTACCCAATCAAGAGCTGGTAAGAAAACTTGATAATGGAGACTTACTTCTGATATGCAAAGATGTACACCCAAGAGAAGTTGTCCCAATCGTTCAATATTGGATACCACATATTCGTGTGATTACCCCTAGTAGTGTTCAAACACAAATTCAAGACCTGCTCGAAAGTTATTTAGAAAAGCTCTAAAAACCCAAACATTAATTATTGAAAAATTTTAAGGTGAAATGATGAGTATTGTGAATAATGGAATGACAAAATTGGCGCTTAATGGTTATAAAGATGATGCTATTAAAATATTGCAAACCCAGATAAGCATGCTTTCAGATATCGAGTCTGACATATTAAGTAAAGAAGAGCAGTCAAAAAACGATGAGTCTAAAAGTGAAGGTATTTTAACCCAAGAGACCTGTAAAGAGTTCAAGCAAGTTCTGAAAGGTGAGGTTCATAAGCTACAAAATTTTGATGTTGTCTTAGCTGTTGTGGGCACAATGAAAGCCGGTAAATCCACTACTATTAACGCTATTGTGGGCCGTGAAATACTACCTAACCGCAATCGTCCGATGACATCTCTTCCTACTTTGATATGCCACAATAAAGAACAAAAAATACCTAAATTAACTTTTATTAGCAAGCCGATTAACGACTTCTTAGTTGACGTAAATAGTGCATTAGATGTTTATAGCATCGAAAACCCAAGTCCAGAAATCGTTGAGCTAATACAGTTCATTCAACAAAATAAAAATAGCTCATTCAATGATACCTATAACGGCGAGACAGATATCTTTGATTTTTTGCAACGTCTAAATGATTTAGTCCGTCTCGCTGCAACGATAAACAGTATAGCGGATGATGAAGTATTAAAATTTCCCTATGATAGCTATCAAAACATAGATGCCTTACCAATGATTGATGTGGCATTTAAGCTACAAGATGATTTTGAGACGAATGGGCGCTTTATGCTGTTAGATACAGCTGGGCCAAATGAATCAGGTCATAGTGAGCTTTTAGGCCTTCTAAGAGAGCAACTGAAACGTAGCTCGGCGGTTATGCTGGTTTTAGATTATACGCAGCTCAATTCTGAAGCTGAAGAAAGTATAAAAAATGAGATAGAAGCCATTCCTACTATCCAAAAATCAAGACTGTTTGCTTTGGTCAATAAGTTTGATCAAGAGTCAGCCAATGCGGATGACGCTGAAACTACTAAAAAACATATTTTCAACAACCTACTCAAAGACAAAATTGATCTGGAGCATATCTATCCTATATCAGCAAGAGATGCTTATTTAGCCAATCGGATGGAAAGTTATCTATTAGAGAATAAAAACAAACCTGATTATAAAGAAGGGACTTGGATAGAGGACTTTGCTAAGCAAGTATTGGGTAAAAGAGCTGAACAAAAATACGAAAAGATGGACACAGAAGACATCTCTGAAGAACTAGAGGCATTAATAGATGAGAGTCGCATGTCAGAACCTTTGAGAGAGGTTATTCTCAATATGCAAAGAAACGCCCCTTATATTGCTATTCAATCGGCTCTAGCAGGAGCAAGCGATGTGTTCGAAAAGCTACATAACTTCTTCAATATTCGTGGGCATTTCGCTGAAAAAGAGAAAATGACAAATGAAGAGATAGTTGTATTAGAGACAACCATAAAAAGTTTAGAGAAGCAAATTAATGAGTCAGAAGTACTGTCTGAAAATATAAAAAAAATATTCTCAGATATAAAGCAAAAAGCAAATAGAGAGATGAAAAAAAAGGAAGAAACCACAAAAATAATGCCCATCATAGAGATAAGGCTAAATGATATGTTTGGTATTGAAAGCAAAAAAATTAAAGAAGAAGTTGAAAAAATAGATGAAACTATAAATAAGACTATTTTACAAAAGTTTTTTAACCATGAAGAGTCTGATGAGCGAAAATTGAAGTTGGCAGAACTTGATAAAGCTAAAGAACTCGCAAAGTCTAGTGAACAAGCACTAGTTTTCTCAACAAAATCTGATCTTAATTCCTTTCAAAAAAGTGTAGAGGCAATGACATCTGATTTAATTAAAGAAGTTATTAACGTCTACAGTTTAATATTAGATGAAAGTATACAAGATACGCAAAAAATAACTACAGAGCTATATAAAAAGTGCAATCAGCTATTAAATAACTTGCAAGAAGAGTTTAATAGAGAAGGCTTAAAAGAGCTAAAAATAGAAAGTATAGATTCGCGTATAAAGCAGAACCAAAACGGTGTATTAAAAAACTTAAACCTAAACGTTTCATACAAAAAGATTAGAGAAACTAGAAATGAAAGTGGAATAACATCGGGCGTTAAAAGGAAGTTTGGAGGTTGGTTTGGGAAGACTTGGGGAACTTATGAAGTTGATATAGAAACTTATACTATCAATAAAAGAGATATGAACGATAAAATAAAATTTACTATAAAAGAAAAGATTATTGTTCCATTAGGTAAAGAGATTGAAAGCACACTATCAGAGCTTTTGGATAAAAACATTACTTCTATTAATAAGTTTAATGAGACTATAAAAGATGTAGTGCAGGAAATGAACAATGCTATTATCCAAGAAAAGATGCCTGATTTAGAAGAGAAAAAGCAATACAAGGAAAAAATTGTAAAACTTCAAAGCTCTAGTAAGCATACTGAAGAGAACTGGGAAAATCTGTCAGATAAGTTTGCAGTTGAGAAAGTAGACACTCAACTTAAGAGCGATATTGCTGCTTAATTTATCTCACCAATTATTATTTATGACTTAGAGCATTAAAAGGAAGTATTTATTGTGAACCTATCAACGTACCAGCAGTCTATAAAAGAAAACATGCCTTACCTAACGGATAAAATGGTCATAGATTTTGTCAACGGCTTAGATGCGGCTTCAGAGCTAAACAACAAAACCATGCAGCGTAGTAGTTTTTTCTCTCGTAACTTATCTTTAGTGTCTGGGAAAACCCAACAGGCGCAAGCAAATATTAATGATCATCTTATCGTTGGTTTAGAAGCTTGCCAGCATTATTTTCATGAAATATTGCAGTCACAGGATAGTCATACCCACGCCATCCTTGATATCCATCAGAAGCTCAAAAAAACTCAATTGGGTGTGTCTGAGCTGACTGATTATGTCTTGGACTTTCAGCAACAGATTGAACAGCGAGTATGCCAAGTTAGTAACCGATTGGATAGGCTCGAAAGCTATGGCTATGCCTATACTCAGATGGGTCACGTAGTTGCTAAATTAAAAGCTGAGAAGTTTTCTAAGCTATCTCTTTTAGGGCAATGTTATACAACTTTAGATACCTTATATTGGGGTGACTTTGGTTTATATCTTCGCACTTATAGTGATGATAAGAAGAAAGATGAGCTGCTAGAAACTTTAGAGAATGAGCTTATAGCTACCTTTAAACAGAACCTTCAGATTGGTGCCAAAGAAGATCTACATCAAAGTGAGTGGTTGTCGTTACCTAATGAGCGTCAAGAGACTCAGGTATTACAACATGCCTTAGCATATCAAGGCGATTGGAGCGGGTTATCACCTAATGAGTATCCTATCGTATTTATGGCTACCCAGTACCATGATTTACCAGACGATAAAAAGTCCGAGTATAAAAATTTAAGTCTGAATATGATAGATATCAATAGAGTCTCTAAACGTATGATTGGTGAGATGAATAATCGTATAGAGAGTTCTAGACTAACAGGGATTGGGTTATGAACAACGAACTGTTAAATACTCAATCTAATAATAAGGTTGGTTTAGTACTATCAGGTGGCGGTGCAAAAGGCGCTTATCATGTTGGCGTTGTTAGAGCGCTCAATGAAATGAATATTGGCATCGATATGATATCGGGTGCCAGTATTGGTGCACTAAATGGCGCTGTACTTGCTTCAGCACCTAATTTTACCGAAGGCGTTAAACGTATAGAAAATCTTTGGGATAAGTTACCCCATCTTAAGCCTATTCAATTTGATAGCAACGCTCTGACGTCTAGATTCAAACTTAAATCTATCTCAAATAGTAAATTTAATTACTTAATTTATTTTACACTTCTACTATCAGCTGGATTAAGGCTTAGTAGTCCTCTTGGGTGGTTGAGTTCTGTATTTGTTGGTTTTAAAACTTCAGGTGTTGAAAATATACTTAAAGATGACACATTAAGAATGATGTTAGAGGAATATTTAGATATAGAACATCTACAGCATTCTATACCCCTATATGTTTCGATTTTTAAACAGCAACAAAGTGGTAAAGCATTTATAGACTTATTTTTAGCTATCAAAGATGTTGTTAAAGTAGAGCTCGCAGGAATAGACAATGCTCCTTCAGAATTTAGACACATACAGTCTTTATCATTAGAAGAGCAAAAAGAGGTACTTTTAGCCTCTGCTGCAGTACCCCTATTCTTTAAAGCATTCAGTGATGGTCAAAATGGACGCTATACTGATGGTGGACAAGGGGGTTACCTCAAATCACAGGGTAATACACCTATTACTCCATTGATAGAAGCTGGCTGTCGTCACGTTATTGTGACGCACTTAGCTGATGGTTCACTGTGGCATCGACATGACTTTCCTGGTAGCTCTATTATAGAGATCCGACCTAGCATCGAAATAGGTGGCACGATGGCGATGTTCGATTTTTCAGTTGAAACAGTCGATAGACTAGTACAAGCAGGCTATCACGATACTATGAAGGCTCTGCAAAAGGTAAAGCTTAACTTGAATAGTGTTCATTCAATGCGCCAAAATACCACACTACTCGCAAGTACATTAAGTGATACAGAGGGAGACGATGCATTGGAGAATGCTATGAAGAGATTACGGAGTAATAGCTAATACGTAATGATAGTCATATCTCTCACCAAGTATTGGAGTGAGATATGCTGAATAAACCTTATAAATAAACTTAGTAAACTAACGACTCGATGATGCGTTTGACATGACTAAGAAAAAGTAAAGCTATAGTACAGAATTCAAAGCAGAAGCGGTTAAGAGATTCAGACAACATAGCTTCAATTGATATGAAGCACTAAAATTTCAGTGCTCAATATTAGTCAATATGGAATATAGAAATGCTAGAACCATTACAGACCCAAGATGCATCGACTTGGCTAATTCATGCAGTTTATTATAATAATCTATGGCATCAATGCGATGATTATTTACGTACAAACCCACTTCCTGAACTCAGTAAAGTTGAAAATAATTATTATAAAAGCAGACGTACTTTACTGTTGAACCAAAAACAGAATTGCCAGCTTACAGCATTAAGACTGACTTATAGCGAGAGTCAACTAAATGAATATCTAGAGCATGATTTGATACTAATGCTTGACCCTGATGAAAAAGGCATAAATGGAGATGGTGTTTTTTATTCACTTTATGCTCGTCAGCATCCAGATAGAAAATGTCATATTCCCTACAGTGTTTTGCTAGAAAATCTAACCAAAAAAGAGCAACTTTTTTTTAACCTTTAACCTTTTGTTTAATTTGAGAGTCATATGGATTTAGGTAATATATTACAGAGTATACTTGGGCTGGTTTTTAATAAATTTGAAATTACGGCAATGGCATTAGAACATAACCCTTATATATTCTTTGCTATTTTAATAGCATTTTTATTTTTTATTGCAACTGGTGCTTTAGCGCTGAAAAAGACTAATAATGGCGCAAGTAGTATCCTAAAGTTTGCGCCTAGTATCTTAACCAGTTTAGGGCTATTAGGTACATTTTTTGCTCTTACCGAATCTTTAGTAGGGTTACAGCTAAATGATTTAGGTAATATCAATAATGAAAATTTGTCTGACTTCATTAAAAGCTTAGGTTCAGTTTTTAGTTTTTCTATATTAGGTATAAGCTCTGCAATATTTTTTATGATTGTTAATTTCTCCATATTGGCTCGTAGAAACAATCAAATTTTAAGTCAAAAAGTTAATTCTAAAGTTGAAATGCAAAGTCGCCAAACTAAGTTAGATACACTTAATATGTCAACTTTAAATGAACTGAAAAGCCATAGTCAGTATCTGAACAATTTGGCTAATATTTCATCCAAAACCAATATTCAAAGTGATTATTTACAAGAAATAAGTGGTCTGACTAAGCAGCAAGGTGATGTGCAAAAAACCCAAGCAGAAGCGCAGCAGCAACTATTTATGACTCTTAGTAATACTTTGACTCGTATGTCTAGTGCGATTACAAATATCGAAACTGGCTACGATATGGACAAGCTGGGCGATGTTATTTCCGAAAAAATTGGAGAAGTACTCACAGAACCCTTAGCTAAAATGACTCAGGCATTAGAAAAAAATAATAGTGATGTCATTCATAAGTTATTGGCTGATTTAAAAGAAGATATATTAATACCTATCAAAAATGAAATTGCCGCTACCAATGAGACGACCAGTAAAGTTATTGAGGCAGTTGATAAGAGTCAAGTCACTAACACTCAGTTGATTGTAAAACTGGGGGATGTGACTCAGCAGATGGGTAATTTTGTCACAAATACAAATTTACTAGTCAGCGCAATGGCGTCTACAGTAGATCAGATGGAAACGTTACAGCAAAATCAAGATAAAACATTAAAAGAATTCAATACTGATCTACAAGACAATCTTGCTGGTATTCAGCCTGCCATTGAAAAGGGTATGAAAGCTGCTGAAGACGGCATGACAAGCTCAATTACATTAGCAACCACTGCTATGAAAGGTGCAATACAAAGCAGTGTCGAAGAAATATCATCGACAGTCGCTAAAATGGGTGAGTTGCAGGTTACTCAGGACAAAACGCTAACAGACTTTAATGTGGGTTTAAAAGAGAACCTTGCAAGTATTCAGCCTGCTATCGAAGAAGGTATGGAGACTGCTAAAAATGGAATGGTAAGTTCGATTACCTTGGCAACAACCGCCATGAATACGGCGATGAGTGGTGTTATTACTCAAATATCTGAAGACGTTGTTGAAAATTTAGGTGGTGTATTAGTCAAATTCGATAGCAATATGAATGGTCATTTAACTCGTATGAACGATGAGCTTTCAGATACAGGGTCACGAGCAGCTGTCTTGATTGATTCTAGTGCCAGTGCATTAAGAGATACTTTAGGTGATATTGATAAGACATTAGATGACTCCTCAAAAAAACTAAAAGACGAATTAGAAGCCTTCAGAACAGAGTATCAATTTAGCCTAGATACCTTCTTCACACAACAGAATGAAGCCCTTGAGCAAACCCTTGGCGTCCAGAATAAGAGATTACAGGAAACGGCAGATCAACTCGGTAAGCAGTTTGAAGGTATGGATGAGGCACAACGAAAACTTAATGAAGAATCATTAAAAACTATAGATAGATCACGCGAAGTGTATGGGCCACTCCTGAATCAAATGGCAACCATCGCAACCACTTTGAATAAAGGTCAAAGTACGTTAGTCAAAGACCTACGAGCTATGCAAGATCACACTGATGACATTAATGACGCACTTAAAGAATTAGGGCAGACGATGCCAAAAGAATTTACCAAAGCCTTTGAGACGCTAAATGATGCTTATATTAATAAATTTAACACTAGTAATGCAGTTTTAGAAAAAATGATGAAAGAGATGATTACTGCCTCCGCGGTATTGTTGACTGCCAGTAATAGCATAAATCAAGATGACGAATAAAGGAGCACACACATGCTAATGTATGACGATGAACCTTTAGAGAGTTATGAAGAGGATGCCACCACTTGGATTGCTTTGGCTGATATGATGACAGGATTGATGGCAATATTTTTGGCATTGAGTATTGCTATCTTGTCTATGCAGCAAGATAAAAAAGATGCCATTATTTTGGCAGTGTCGGACAATTTAAAAAAAGCACTAGAAGAGAAGGGTATCCCTGCCAATATTGATAAAAAAACAGGAAGGCTTATTGTTTCAGAAAAAACCAATTTTGGTTATGGAGAGGCTACGCTTAAGGACGAGGGTAAACAAAGCCTCGATATTATTATGCCAGTCTATGCCAAAGCTATATTTGGATTGACTCTGGAGCAACAAAGTAGGATTGATCGTATTGTCATTGAAGGTCACACCGATAGAGTTGGTAGCTATACCTCAAATATGACCTTAAGTAGTCAGCGTTCAAACGCTATCTTGGCACACGTCGACAGCATGCCAGAATTTGCTTATAAACAACAATTTTTACAGAAGCTGACGGCCGTTGGACGTGGCGAAAATGATGCCAGCACCCCAGATGAAGTCGCCAATCCAGATGATAGAAACGTGGTCATACGGTTTGAGTTCAAAGAAGGCGATGACCAAGAGACTTCTTTAAAAGCTCCAGAAGATACAGTTGAGAAACTGAATCAAATGACCTCAGCACCACAAATATGAGTAACTGTTCGCTATGAAAAAAAGTATGTCTGTTAATTTTATTGCTGACTTTTCTCACATTAATGCTGACACCATGAAATCATTAATTCATCAGAGCTTGTTTGATAACATGCCCTGGCAAACATTGGATCTGAGTGTTTTGCAAGAAGTGGATATCGATGCTGATCTTAAAAAACGTGCCGAGCAAAAATTTGATACTTTAAAAATAAACCAGACCAGTGCCTTTAGTGTTATTGATGTACTGGCATTAGTGATCATCGAAAATGAAGAATGGAAAAATAAAGCCATTGCTAAAACTGTCACTAATAATTGGTGGCTATCTGCCCTAGAGATGGAGGATCAACAGGCACTATATGCCAGCTTAGTATTGGTACTGCAATATCAGCGAAACCCTGAGTTGTATGAGAAATTTGCTAATATATATGCCTTAAAAGCACTAATAGGAATGTTATTAGCAGATGATAGTTATAAGTGGCAAGACAATATGCTTAAGCTTTCAGTGAAAGCCTTATTGTCTCAGCAACCTAGCCATTTTGCTACAGTAGCATTAGAAAACCATATTACAGTTCATCAACTGTTATCCAAGCATAAACTGCCAGTGAGTACGGATTTTGAAAGTAAAGCAAATGAAGAGTGGCTTGCTCTATATCTAAAACTGACAGAAAAACAACTATCTTCCTATAGCCGCGCCATTAACCCTTATCTCAAGCGTCGGTCCGATATACATTCTGCCGTCAGTCGTGCTGAATCGATTTTTAGTAATCGTTACTTTAAAACAGATTTATCGACACTCGAAAAGCAAACGCACAAATTTACGGATATTCATATATGGCTAAAAGAGTGGAATAAAAATCCTGCATTCAAGCAATTATTAGGTAAAGAATATCAACAGATTCTGCGTTGCTGGCTGGGGGCAGGAAACTATTACCAATTAGAAAAAGCGGTGAGGTACATCGCGCAAGTCAACGATGAAGATATTGAAAGTAATCGTAGTATCTCTATCAACCGCTATATGTTTTGGACAAACTACCAGCAGCATATTATCGATTATTGGTTATTGATTCCTAGTAATCAACAAGCTAAGTACCAACCTATATTTGCCACTGCTAACATTAAATTGGTGAGTAAGGAGTCCACCTTAAATTACTCTAGTTCAATGATTGCAGAAAATGTAGCTTCGGTACCAACAGTCTTACTTAAGTTTGATGATTATTACTTTATTCAGCCTTTAGTTAACACAGGAGGGAAAGCTGACTTAGTGATGACGAGCAGTGTGGCGCTCCTAGATAGCGCATTACAACCTAATGAAATAGAAAGCCATGTTTTTAATAACATTGAACTCAATCTTATCCATGATCATATGTTTTTGTGGCAACGAGATATGGCAATGTGCCTGAAAGAGAGTTTTAAAATCATTATGGGTAATCCTAATAGGTTTGTGTACACGCCTACTTTTGGTGATAGCTTTATCAATCCAAGTAAGAATATAGACCATAAAGGACGATTAGAAAATATAGAGCGTTGGTATAAATACTCTCGTCACAAAGATGAGTTGGATAAATATGCTATTAGCTACCAAAAGCGTCATGTACGGCATGGATGATTGAACCACTCTAGGATTGTAGTGGTCAACTAATCTAGGACACCTGATAAGAGATTTTTATTAAAGTAGCGTTTCTCTTTTTCAGCTGGTGTTAGATAATTATTGAAAGTATGCGGTCTCACGGTTTGATAATAGCCCCCAATATAGTCAGTAATGGCGGTTGATGCCTCATCGATATTCTCATAACCACCTTTTGGTATCCATTCTGTTTTAAGGCTTCTAAAGAATCGTTCTGTTGGGGCATTATCCCAACAGTTTCCGCGACGGCTCATACTTTGCGTTATGCCATTACAACTGGCCACGGATTCAGCGAATGTCTTACTGGTGTGGGTACCTTGATCAGAGTGAAACAACACGCCACTTGGCTTTAAGCGAGTCTGATACGCCATCTGCAATGCCTTAGCGGTCAGTGCGCTATCAGGGGAATCTGATACAGAAAAGCCAACAATACGACGGGCATACAAGTCTAAAGTAACGGCTAGGTAGCACCAGCCGCCTTTGATGCGAATATAGGTCACATCACCTGTCCAAACTTGATTGGGTGCTGTTGGGCTAAAGTTATGGTTCAATAGGTTTCCATGGATTTTATGCGTGTTATCAGCGTGCTTATATTTATGCATTTTTATTTGACGACTTTGAAGTCCCATCTGCGCCATGAGTTTACCTGCTATATAACGAGTCAGCTTGATGCCATGTTCATTCATCATGATGGCGGCAATGCTACGAGCACCTGCTGAGTGCTTTGAATCGTTGAATATTTGACGTATTAAGGCTCTAGTTTTGACGGCTTCAAGGCTAATTGGCTTGGGCTTTAGTCCATAGTAGTAACTACTCTTCATCACGCCAAACAGCTTGCACAGAAGGCTTTTATTGACCTGCTTGTCTTGCTCTGCAAGCTGACTGATTAACGATAGCCGTTCAGGCTGTCCAAGGCCAGCAGAGCAGAAGCCTTTTTTAGTATGTCTCGCTCCATAGTCAGCCGTTTAACCTGTTTACGCAGTTCTTGGGTAATCCCCCCAATAAATAAGAACACTTACAAATAGAGATTAACT
>TARA_R110002073_G_scaffold330784_1_pt1 | contig 14055 bp, 14 predicted proteins | sample TARA_R110002073 | Tara Oceans TARA_R110002073 (sample SAMEA4397174) | marine metagenome | biome: Polar Biome; feature: [DCM] deep chlorophyll maximum layer (ENVO:01000326); material: water (ENVO:00002006), including particulate matter (ENVO:01000060) such as... | depth 40 m
AAATAATTTAATAATTTTTTGAATAATTTTTTGAAAATCTATATTAACAATTTTAATAATTTCAGAACTGTTATATTCATTTAGTAATTTAAATAATATAGAATTATAAATATCAATCATAGGATCTAATATTTTAGTAATATTTTTAACATTATCACTTGAAGTATAGTTTTTAATAATATCATTATTTATATCAAAAATAGTTTTTTTATAAACAAAAAGCGAGGCATCTTTTGAATTTAGTTGTAAAAAACTATGATTATTTTCACTTATTTGTCCTATAAATTCAATATAATATACATATGCTTTTTGACAATTAAAAACGGTCATTTCAAGATTTTTTGTATAAATTAATAACATTCTAAATATATGTTTAATAGTAGAAATACCTTGTTTAATTACATAATTTTTATATTCTAAATTTTGAATACAAACAGTATCATAACAATGCTTTAAATATTCAATTATTAATTTATTATATTGACTAAAAATAGTAATATAATTTTCTTCAATATTTTTATTATAATAGTCTATATTTAAAATACTATTTTTATAATTCAATATCATATTATATATATTTTAAATTATTTTATTAAATTAACTTTAATTGATTAAAATAATAAGTATTTAAAGCCTATATAAATTTAATATATTAAATGGCAGAGTCTGAGCCTTCAATTAAATTGCCTCCTCCTGAATTGTGGAGACATTTAGCTAAGTTAGCTATTGTTGATGATAAGCCTATTATGTTAGATTATTGGACAGATTCATTAAAAAAAGATGTACTTATTGGTGTAAAAAAAGAGCAAGATGAAAAATTACTTGTTAAAAATGCAGAAGAATATACAAGTCCTATTAGTAAAATATATAATGTTGCTGGATGTTACATTGTTTGTACTGAAAATTCTATATATCTAGTTTCTGCTGATATTCCTACAAAACATATCAATAGTTAAATTAATTTATAATAATTATTTAACTATTATTAGCATAAAGAGATGTATATAGAGATGCTTGTTCATAAAAATTATTATAATTTTTTAAATATAATTCAGCAGCATCTGCATCTAAAGGATCATTGGGATTCTGATCATTCATTAATGAACATATACTTAATAATATCTTACTAGTAGTAAGTGCAGGACTCCATTGATCTTTTAATATATCTAAACATATATTACCATTACTATTAATATTACAATGATAAATCTTTGTAGTAAAAACTACATTTGGAGGTTTAAATGGATAATCTTGTGGAAAATCAATTCTTAACTCAAATATACCACCTTGATACGGGGTATCTTCTGGTCCCATAATTGTTGCTTGCCAATGAAAAATATCATCATCTATTACTCCAGCTGAACAATTTGTTGGTGGATTACTATTTATATCAGCTAACTCCTTATTTAACCGTTGTATTGTGCTCATCTAATATAATATAATTTACATCTTTATATAATTTATATTATCATTATTATTACAGTAGTATACCTTCATAATTATTTATTATTAAATAAGGTAAAGGATATTCATTTGAATGATATATTCCAAGCAATCTCTCATTTTTTCTTTTTGTCCAATTTAAATTCCATTTTTCTCGTTGTAATTTTTTTTCTTTAGATAAAATATCTTTATACTCTTTTCTATAATCATTTAGCTGAGTAGATTTATCTTTTATTTTTTGATCACTTTTTTTTACTCTTTCGACAAGATTTTTTAAATCTTGAGGAGCATTTACACGTCTCGAAATCTTTTTTAATTCTTTAGCTCTCTCTCTTAAAACAAATGCAGGTATCTCTTTAAATTGTTCAACTGTATTATCTCTACAACAAGGACAACTCGATGCGTGCCTAAACCAATCTATTATACATTTAGTATGAAATTTATGATTACAAGCTTCTAATATATATATATTATTATCTTCTTCATAACCATTTAAACATATTGAGCATGCGTCCTCACTCATTAATAATAATCTTATAAAATAATTTTAAATTATTATATTTGATTAATATATATGGCAAAAAGTAGATGTGGGAATTTAAGTCAAATTACTTTAGTATTAGCTGCAGTTTTATTAGCACTTATGTTTGGTGCTATATTTAATGGCGTTAAACAAACAAATGAAGGACTATCTAATCAAAAAGAATTAGTTCTTGTACATATGACAGGTTGTGGACATTGTAAAACATTGATGCCAGAATGGAAATCGGCTGAAAAAAAAAATAATACAGGAATTGGTATGCGTGCAGTTGAAATGAACGAAGATGATGGCCCAGAATTGTGTGAAAAACATAATATTACTGGATTTCCAACAATGATACTTTTAGAAAATGGAAAAAAGATTGCGGATTATAATGGAGAGAGAAATAAAGATGGATTACTTAAATTTTTACAGGGTCATTAAATTTTTACAGGGTCATTAAATTTTTACAGGGTCATTAAATTTTTACAGGGTCATTAAATTTATAAAATAAAAAATAGTGCTATAGTAACTTGCACTCATCATTATTGCTTAAAATTAAAGCATTTATTGATCAATATCACAATTAACAGTAATATTCCAGTAAAAACAACTAGTTTATAATTCATTATATATATAAATTATAAAATATTAGATAACTCTTTTATCTGTTTTTCAGTAATTGTTTTTGGATATATAATATTAAAAATTATAATTAAATCACCAGTAGAATTATCCCTAGTTATTCCAAAATTAGAAATAGTTTTACGAAAATCAGGTGGTATAATATTACCAGCTTCATTATTTATTTTAAATTCTTTGCCATCAATATAACACAAATCAAAAGTAAATCCACATAGAGATTCTTTTAAAGTTATATCTCGCTTATAAATTAAGTCAATACCATTTCTCTCAAATTTACTTTCATTATCTATTATAATTTTAACTTCTATATCACCTTTATTATCGTGACTTAATCGATTACCTTTATCTTTAATTGTAACAATTTCATTATTATCAATTCCTTTTGTAATATCTACATATATTGTTTCTTCTTGTTCTATTTCCTTATTATTTTCATATATCCATCTTTTTATATTAATAGGTTTTTTACATCCTTTATAAGCATCTAATAAAGTGATGTGAATAGTTAAATTAATATTTTTTGGTTTAGAATCAAAATTATAGTTATTTATTCCTTGATTAAATAGTGAATTTTTTCCCAAATTAGAAAAAATATCTATTGGTATATTTTTATTACTAAAATTATTACTATTAAAATTTGTATTTCTAAGTTCAGATAATACACTTTGTATATCAATTGGATTAAATAACATATTCATGAATATACTATCTTGTAAATTTAATTTATTAAATGTTATATTTGTATCATATTGAGCGCGCTCATTTGGATCGCTGAGTGTATTATATGCTGAATTAATCTTTTTATATTGTTCTTCTTTTTGTATATCTCCCTTATTTCTATCTGGATGTAAATTAAGTGATAATTTGCGATAAGCTCGTTTAATATCTTCTTGTGATGCATTTTGTTCAACACCTAACATAGAATAATAAGTTTCATTATTATTTTCAGAATTAATTATATTCATTGTATATTATAAATACATAAACTTAAATACTTATTTATACATATTAAATTATGGATCAACCATTTATATATAAATATAGACCTAAAAAATTAAAAGATTTTGAAATGAGTAATACTATTATTGAACTATTAGAGACATTAATTGATAGTGATATATTAAATATATTATTAGTAGGAAATTCTGGATCTGGTAAATCAAGTTTAATTAATTGTATAATAAAATCTTATTATAATGATAATTATAGTTCGGAAAATATTTTAACAATAAATTCATTAAAAGATCAAGGTATATCATATTATAGATCTGATGTAAAAACTTTTTGTCAAACTATGTGCACTATACCTAATCGTAAAAAAATAGTTATACTAGATGATATTGATTATATAAATGAGCAAAGTCAACAAGTGTTTAGAAATTGTATTGATAAATATAGTAAAAATGTCTGTTTTATTGCGTCATGTTCAAATATACAAAAAGTTATTGATAGTTATCAGTCACGTGTACTAATTATAAAAATCAAACCAGTAGAAATATTATATTTAAATAATATTATTAATAAAATTTGTATAATAGAAAATATAGAGATAGAAGATAAAGCTAAAGAATTTATTTTATCATTATGTAATAATTTAGTTAGAACATTAATTAGTTACTTAGAAAAATTTAAACTATTAAATATATTAGTTACTTATGATATTGCTGTAAATACATGTACAAATATATCATTTAATGATTTTAATAAATATATAAAATTATGTATTGATAATGATTTATCAAAAGCAGTAGAATTACTATATAATATCTATGATAGAGGTTATTCTGTCATAGATATATTAGATAATTTGTATCTATTTGTAAAAACTACAGATATTCTAGAAGAAGAATCCAAATATATTATTATTAAATATATTTGTAAATATATTACAATATTTTATAATATTCATGAAAATGAAATAGAACTAGCACTACTAACTAATAATTTAATTACTTATCTAAAAAAATAATATTATTATTTATTAATGAGTAATCAACTTTTTAAAAAAATAATATTATTATTTATTAATGAGTAATCAAGTTTTTAAAAAAATTATACCTAATAATATGTTAAGTGATTTACTTAAAGAAATATGTGATAAAAAAGACGATTACTATATATTAAATAGAATTGCATTTAAGAAAGCCGAATATTATAATTTATTTGATAAATTAATTAATGAATTAAAAGACTATTATCATAATTCCAAACAATTTTATTTAACACGTAAATTAACATATAATTTTTTTCTAACTATAATTCGTCAATTATGTAAAAGTCTAAATGTAAGTTTTAATACAAAAATTTATTATTGTAAATCAGTATATGATATTACTTACCATATTTATATAAATTAATAATTATAATTATTTATATAAATTAATGATTAGCTAATATGTATTTACCAATCATAGTATTACTTTTTAGAACTTGTTCTGGAGATAATCTTACAAACCAGCCAAATTTAACCCGATTAATTAATTGATCCCAAGGTATATATAAACCAAATGTATTACATTCTAATTCAAAATGAGTTGAGCCTAATAATTCTTCAAGATGTACTAATGTTCCATCACTTTTAAGTGTTCCAATTGTTTTTCCACAAACAGATATTGTATTATTTGTTTCTAACCATAAATTAACTTTACCTAGAAAATCTTGTTCAATAGTTAAATCTCTAGAATTTAATTCTGAAAGATAATTATTAAAAGATTGAACTACTATATTATTGGGTGTTGATGCCATTAATAATGGTGATGCAATTACATTACTATTTAATTTTTCATTACAAGTTAAATTTTGAAATTGACCAATTACTAATTTTTCACTTTCAACAGCTTTATTATATATTTCTTTTAGAGATTTAAAACAGATAAAAGAAGATGGTACAACTAATCCTCCATATGCATTTAATATAGCAGTTAATGCAATCAATTGTACATGATGTTTAATCGGTAAAGCTATCTTATTTAAATTTATATTCCAGTTAGGAAGAAGATGTTTAAATGCAGAATTATCAATTAGACATACATTGAAATCATCACTACATTTATTTATTATCGATTGTATTGTTAATTTTTGGTAAGGCTGGTTGAAATTAGAAGTTAATCTAGAACCAAAATTAATCCAAAATCTACTATTTACTTCAGGTAATACTGGAGTATTATTTTGTAAATAGATCCATAATATTGGTTTATTAGCACTTCCTAAATTATCTTTATTTAATAAATACTTTTCAATCATATTATGATAATAACCATTCGTTTTTGCATCACTATCAAGTTTTAATCGTTTATATAATGTAGATAAACCCATAAATACTATAAAAATTATTATTAGTTTAGTAAACTGCATATATATAATATATAAGACATTTTTTCATCTAATAAATCTATTTAAGAGTTCTTAATATATTCCATAATTTAGTATTTGCTTTTTCTGCCTCTTCTGCTTGTTGCGTTAATCTATACGCTAACTGAGTATTTTTTTCATCTTCTACATTATTATTTTTAATAATTTGATTTTCAGCCTCTTGTTTAGACATTGGTTTAAGGTTTTGTCTATTTCTAAATTCACGAAGAGTACCAATATTAAATTTTTGAATTTTTTCATAGTCATTATTTGATACTGGTATAACTGTTTCTGTATGTGCAACTTTAATATCATCATATGCTAATTTGCTAAATACAGATGCAGAATACGATCCAGGTTCACTATTATCTAACTCATTCAGACTACCTATAGATGACATTTCACTTATTTTGTCTATTTTAACCAATGCAGATAAAGATTCTTTTTTTTTATTTATTATCTCGTGCATCTCTCTAACTGATTTAATATCTAAATCTTCTGTATTATTTTCAGTTTTTAACCAATTACCATATCCATTTTCTGATAAATTAGAAATGTTAATTTTTTCAAATGTTTCATTAAACCATTTATTAAAATCTTCACCCTTCTTTTTTTCTAAATTTTTTACAATTAATTTTTTTCCTTCATCATCATCACTATTAGAGAGATATTCTATTTTAGCCTTATTTTTATCTAAATGTGTATCTCGTTTGTTTTTATATTCATAAACATTTTTTAATACTTTAAATGCTTTTGTATAAAATAAAAAATACTCTTTATCTAAACCACTTTTATCTGGATGTAATTTTAAAACTGTTTTGTAACAGTTTTTTATATCATCATCATTCAAATTATAATCTACATTAAATAATCGTAATATATCATCTAAATTATAATTATTTATATCTAAATCTAAACTTGACATTATATAATTTAATTATTTAATATTTAATTAATAAATAATTAAATTATTTATTTTGTTAAGGTATTTACTTTTTCAAAAAAAGCTTCTAAATCATGCTGTTGTGCACTATTTACACTAAAATCAGGAGCCCACCAATGATTACTATCTCTAGTTGGTTTTGAAACATATGCAAAAATTATAGGAACACTTCTAACCATTTTTTTTTGTTTATATGCTAGATATAATTCCATATTTTCTTCTTTATCAATATCTATATCAAAACAGATTACTTTACTAGAAAAATTTTTAAATTTATTATGGCAATATGGTTTAATGCGCTGACACGGGCCACACCACTCTGCTCCGCATTTTATTAAAATAGCTGCAGTATCATTATGATCTTGATTATCAACTAATTGCAAAATTTTTTTAAAACTATTTACATCTAGTTCATTATAAATAGGATTTGACATATTATATTATTAATAAATATAATATTTAAATTATTTTATTTAATTATACTCATCAGAAAAAGAATTATACTCATATAATGTATATAAATTTATATATTTTAATATTAAATTATATATTTAAACTGATTTTACTATACTAGTGAGTTCACTAATATCTATTTCAGGTAAATCAACATGTCCTTCCCATAAATATCTACAATAAGCCCCAACAATTTTATAATCAAGTCTATACCATTCAGGCTTTAATCTAATTAATTCTCTATATAATTTATCTGGAAGTAAATAGAGACTATTTCTTGGTAATACATATGATAATTGTACTAATGGATCTACTGGATTATTAGTATTTGGTTCAATAAATGTAGTATCAAATTGTGGTATATATTTATATAAATCTTCTAGTAATGGAGGATATTTATATTTATAACACCATCCCCAATCAGGACACTTATCAGTGTAATATTTAAAATTCCATTCTAATCCTTCTAAATAATTAAGACAAATCTGTTGCTTTCGTAAATCATCAATATCAATATCAAATAGTTCTTTGTAATATCTCTCTTGCCAACCATTATCACCAATATTAATATATTTTTCTTGTGTTCTATCTAAGATAGGTAAGGATGTTAAAGATTCTAAATCTTTAATTTCTACATATTTTAATTTTAAATTTTTTTCTAATTTATCTCGTTTTTTCATTTCTATACTACATAATTCTTCTTCGGTCTTACTAATATCTTCTAAAAATTTACGTAAATTTTTCCATTGAATTTTATAATTTTTAATTAATAACTCCTGGTTTTCACTAAAATGTTTTCTATAAACATCTAAAATAATTTGAATTCCATGAGTTCTAATATTTAATGCTGGAAAATGAGGCATAAAATCATTTCCTAATAGAAAGCAAATAAATATATAATCTAATGTACAACTTTTATTTGGTATATTACACATTAATACATTTAATTTTTTATCTAATTCATATATATCAAGTACATATAAACAATTTGGTTTAAGATCTCTATTAATAGATGATATAAAATGTGGTGTTTCACGAAATAGATATATATCAAGAGATATACTTAAATGAACTAACGATAGCATAATTAAATCAGCATCTAACCCATATATAACAGTAGTAGTTTTACTATGATAATCCCGATTATCTCTCATATATTGATATATTTTATGTTCTCCTTCTCCAGGAATATTACTAGTTGAAATAGTTATTTTTAGAGTTTTAAATTTATTATTAAAATCATTTTGTAGTGATTTACTTAAGTTTTTCATAAATTCACTCCCTGGTGTAATTGCAGTAGTATCCCATACTTCTCGTTTATTATTCTCTATCGTTTCAAGAAAGTCATTTGTATACCAAGATTTATATCTACGATTTCTTTGCTGTTCTAACTTTGCAACTGGCGAAACACCATCAAATGCAATAAATACTTCTCTAGTAGGTTTTATCTGATTAATATAATAACATAATCTCTCAATTACCCATTTAATTACCTTATTTTCATAATTACTGTCTTTACTATTATACTCAACATTTTGTATTGCATCATAAATTATAGAATTACTATCAATATATAAATTATGAATTTCAGTTCCATTAGGAATAAATTGTTTAATAATGTTAGGATAGGTCTTAACAATATGAACAAAATAACTTGGAATACCCATGATAATAATTTATCATTAAATTTTAAATGATTATCAATTTTATTATTTAATGTATTTAAATGTTTCAACCATGGCTAAACCAGCAAGTAATTGAGATATAACAAATGTTATTAAATTAGATGGTGGTTGTTTTTTTTCAAGAACAAATATTAATGTAGCAACTGGATTAACGTTAGCAGAAATTTTTGAAAATAATAATACAGTAATAAAGAATGCAAAATCTACCCCAACTGCTATATATTTTGGATGTTTAGTAGCAGTATAATATATAATCATAAATGCCATATATGTTCCAACAAATTATACTAAAATTTTTAAAATATCCATGATTTATATATTTAAACAATATAAGTATAATTTGTAATCACTAATATAATCCTATATTATATATGAATAATCAAAAAAAATTAGTTAATATTAATAAAATAGAATTTCTACTAGTTAAGATAAATACTTTAAAAAATATAATAAGTAAAACGATAACATCTAGTCAAAAATATAAATTATATGATATTTTAGGCGCAAATGAAGTAAATGTATGTATTAGTACTTTAGATACACTATTTAATGACATCAAATATGAACTAGAAAAAATAAATACTTCAAAATTTAATCTAATTGAAACTACTAATAAAATACAAAAAATAGAAGATGAATTATTATTAATAGTAAAAAATTTTGGAACAGATAGTTTAGCTGATTTAATCTATTTATTATTTGGAGATAATTATATTGATAAGATAGAATCAGATATTATAGATAAATATAATTTATTATTAAATAAGGCACACCCAATCAATTATAAAATTTTACCTTGGAAACCAGATACTGTTCCTAGTAATAAAAAACAGATATTAAAAACTAAGATTGTAGAAGATAATATGATATGTGAAAGTGGTGTTTTATTAGACTGTTTTGATTTCGCTAGAACTAGTAAATCATTTCAAACTAAAGTTTATGGTATTAAATTATGTTTACACGATTATGAAAATAGAAGAACCTATTTAGTAGCCTGTTTAGTAGATGATATACTAATTAGTTGTGTTGAAAATTTATATTTAAAAAATAAATTTAGCGAATTAGAAAGTAATAAACCAAAAGATATAGAATATGAAAATGATCATTGGCAAAGATTTATAGAAAGTTTAACAATTAAAGATATATTAGTATACTCGGTGACAGAATTAGCCCAACGTTTTATTTCTATACTAAATCAATTGATACTAATTAAACAAAAAACAATAACTCAAGTAGTAAAAGAATTTTTAAGTAATGAATTATATGCACAACGTACAACACTAATTCAATTATTGATACAAGGAAATCATGAAGATTTTCAATACTTAGCCTATTTATTATATGATTTGCTATCGAATGAAAATAATAGTTCAATTGATACATTAGAGCAAACCTTATTATATGATAGTTTACCATGGAATACAAAAAAATTCTTTAAAGTAGCAATGAAACAGACAATACAATATACTAACATTCTATGTAATTATGATAGTGATAAAATTCCATTAGAACAACAAATTTGTTTATTAAAAGCTAGTGATAGTGTTAAAGAAAAGGCTATTTTAAAACTTAAAGAAATAAAAGCAAAATCAGAAGATACAGGTTCAAAGGCTAGGCAATATTTAGATGGATTACTTAAAATACCTTTTTCTATTATGAGAGAAGAACCTTGTCTTAATATTGTAGAAAATAATCAGCAAATATTTCAAAATATAATTCAAAAATTAGATCAAAATAAAGATTTGCTATCAGAAACAAAAATTCCAGATAAACAACGCTATACTAATCATGAAATATTAAGATATATTGATTATATTAAAAATAATCATATTTCTAGTTTAACTATATTATCGTGTTCAATTTTGGAAGCTTGTATAAAAAAAATAAAAAAAGATGATATTATTACAATTGTATCTATTTTAAATAATATAATTAAAACCTATAAATTACCAAATAATAAAATACATTATAGTAATAAAAAAATATCACAAATTCAAAATGATATTATAGATTTTATAAATACAAATGCTAATAATTTTAATGTTATTAATAATATTTGGATTAATATTGATAAATTTATTACTAGTAATAATCCTAATAATATAGTTCAATTATTAACAAAAGATATTTATAAATTAGAGAAAAATATCTCATTTATTAGTGAATATATTTCTAAAATAAAAATTACTTTAAATAGTGCAGTTCACGGTCACGATAAAGCTAAACGCCAGGTTGAACGAATTGTAGGACAATGGATCAATGGAGAAAAATCCGGATATTGTTTTGGTTTTGAAGGCCCACCCGGAATAGGAAAATGTCATATAAAAGACACACCTATCATGCTCTCAAATGGAAAAATAAAAATGGTACAAAATATAACTTTGGAAGATAAATTAATGGGTGATGATAGTACTCCAAGGAATGTGCTTGCATTGGGTAATGGAATTGAGAAAATGTATAGAATAGAACAGATAAAAGGGGATGATTATATAGTAAACGAAAGTCATATACTAAGTTTAAAGATGACTAAGGCAGGTAAAAAGGGTGACAAACATCAAACTATATTAGGGCGAAGATATTTTAAGGGCGATATTGTAGATATTTGTATAAAGGATTATCAGAGCTTACCAAAATATTTGCAAGAGTGTTTAAAGGGATATAAAGTTGGGTTAGATTTTTCAGAAAAAGAATTAGATTTGGAACCATATGCGCTTGGGTATTGGTTGGGCGATGGTAACTCTAATACTACTATAATTACAACTGCAGAACATGAAGTAGTTGAATATTTCAACGAATATGCAAATAAATTAGGTTTGGAACTAAAACAGGGAATTAGAAGCGAAACTACCAGACATGATTATCATTATCAAATTAAAACAAAAACAACAAAAAATATAAGCAAAGAGAATACTTTTAATAATTATCTAAAAAATTATAACTTAATAAATAATAAACATATTCCAGAAATATATAAATGCAATTCAAGAGAGAATAGATTAAAACTGTTGGCGGGTTTAATTGATAGTGATGGTTATTGTAATAAAGTAAATAATTCATTAGAAATAACTCAAAAAAATAAGAAATTAGCAGATGATATTCTATTTTTAGTTCGATCATTAGGATTTTGTGGAACAATGAAAGAATGTACTAAATCTTGTATGTATAAAGGTGAAAAGCGATGTGGACAATATTATCGAATTATTATTAGTGGTAGTGGCCGTGAAGAAATCCCAACATTATTAGAAAGAAAAAGACCAAAAGAACATAAACAGATAAAAGATGGATTAAATACTGGTATAAGAATTGTTCCTTTAGAAGAAGATAAATATTATGGATTTCAAATAGACGGAAATTCAAGATTTCTATTAGGAGATTTTACTGTAACACATAATACTAGTTTAGCAAAGAGAGGATTAGCTAGATGTTTAAAAGATGAAAATGGTGTTGAAAGGCCATTTGCTTTTATTGCAATAGGGGGTTCTGCAAATGGTAGTACACTAGAAGGACATAATTATACATATGTAGGATCTACTTGGGGAAGAATAGTAGACATTTTAATTGAGTCAAAATGTATGAATCCAATTATATTTATAGATGAATTAGATAAAATAAGTAGAACAGAACACGGGAAAGAGATTATTGGTATACTAACGCACTTAATTGATCCTACACAAAATGATACATTTCAAGATAAATATTTTAGTGGTATAGATTTAGATTTATCTAAGGTTTTATTTATATTTTCATATAACGATGTAGATAGTATTGATAGAATTTTACTTGATAGAATTCATAGAATAAAATTCAAGAATTTAGCAGTTGAAGAAAAATTAGTAATTACAAATAATTATATACTACCTGAAATTTATAAAAAAATGGGTTTAGAAAATGTTATTGATATAGATAATAATGTAATTGAATATATTATATCTAATTATACCAAAGAACCTGGCGTTAGAAAATTAAAAGAGATATTATTTGAAATTATTGCTGAAATTAACTTATCTGAATTAGCAAATATTAATAACAATATTAATTATCCAATCAAAATAACAATTGAAGATATTAAATATAAATATCTTAAGGATCGCCACGAATTTAAAATAAAACAGATATTTAATGAACATAAAATTGGTCTAGTTAGTGGACTATGGGCTAATAATTATGGTCAAGGTGGTCTATTACCAATAGAAACTAAATTTTTACCAAGTTCTACATTTCTTGAACTAAAACTTACTGGTATGCAAGGAGATGTAATGAAAGAGAGTATGAATGTAGCAAAAACAGTAGCGTGGAATTTATTATCTACTAAAAGACAAAATGAACTACTAGAAAAATTTGAAAAAAATAAATCTTTTGGAATACACATTCATGTGCCAGAAGGTGCTACTCCAAAAGATGGCCCTTCTGGTGGTGCTGCAATCACCACTGTTATTTATAGTCTTTTATCAGATAGAAAAATTAATAGAAATTTTGCAATGACAGGGGAAATATGTTTACAAGGTAGAGTAACTGCAATTGGAGGACTTGATTTGAAAATATTAGGAGGAATTGAATCAGGAGTAACACATTTTATTTATCCAAAAGAAAATGATAAAGATTTTAAAGAATTTGAAGAAAATTTAAAAAATAAATCATTACTTAATAATATTAAATTTACAATGGTTAGTTCAATTAGTGAAGTTTTTGATATTATTTTTGTTGATTAATATAATGATAGATACTTTACCCGATGAAATTTTATTTATTATTTTTAGTAAATTACCAAATTATGAAATTATCTCTCTTATGAATACAAATAGTTCAATAAAAGCAACTATAAAAGTAGATTTTTTTTTATCATATTTACTTAGACGTTGGCATCCTATCGTATTTAACTCTAATGATCTATATTGTAAAATATGTAATATACATATTTATAGAATAAATGATAAAAATAAAACATTTTTAAAATGTAATCATTAAATTAGTATTTATAATTTATAATTAAAATCTGTTTATAAATTATAAATGGC
>TARA_R110002073_G_scaffold12444_13_pt1 | contig 14051 bp, 13 predicted proteins | sample TARA_R110002073 | Tara Oceans TARA_R110002073 (sample SAMEA4397174) | marine metagenome | biome: Polar Biome; feature: [DCM] deep chlorophyll maximum layer (ENVO:01000326); material: water (ENVO:00002006), including particulate matter (ENVO:01000060) such as... | depth 40 m
GCAGAATATTATCAAGCCAGAGTAATGGCTATGCATATGCAGGATGGCAATCACTGGCAAATGTCGGAACATTTCCTGCGCAACGGTATAGAACAGAGTTTTCTCGATGAACTCCGGGACATGAGGAGCAGCTTCTCACCACAGCCTGAAGATCACCCCTTACCCGGTTCGTTTATCAGACTCGAAGATGGCCAAAGTTTGCAAATGGGTGGCACCCAATGGCGCGTCGTGACTGGAACCGGACATTCCCCTGATCATGTTTGTCTTTATGCTCCGGATCTAAGAGTGCTCATATCAGGAGACCAGGTGTTACCGGTCATCACTTCCAACGTCAGCGTACACCCCACTGAGCCCCAGGCAAACCCTCTCAAAGGCTGGCTTGCTTCCCACGAGAAGCTCACCCGTGAACTCCCAAATGATCTGTTAGTTTTACCCGCCCACAACCTACCCTTCTACGGGTTGCACGAACGTCTTCAGGAATTGATTGACCACCATGAAGATAGAATGCTGATTATCGAGGAAGCCTGTGTTACACCTCGAAGTGGTGTTGACCTACTGCCGCTATTATTTAACCGCAAACTGGAAGGGCCAACAAAAATTATGGCACTAGGGGAATGTATCGCCCATCTACATTGTTTGATGGACCGGGAAAGAATCTCGCAGGAATTTGATGGCAAACAGTACTGGTATCATTCCATTGCACCAGATCTGCCTCAGCGAGCACGACCGGGCCAGCATCCGACCCCCGATGACGAACCAATTATGGTTTGATGGTTGCGGTGTTTTGTAGCTGCGGGTGTTTTATTGCGTTGTGTTATTGAGTTGTTTTATTGCTTTGTTTTATTGCTTTGTTTTGTAACGGGATATTCGACAGATTCAGTCGCCTTAATCGCCGACGCAATGTAGTGATCAAACCTGTCCGATATTTTCTGCAATAAACTTTCGTTTTGCCTAATCGGATTTTAGTCTGCGTATTGCTCGCGCGGCGTGAATCCCTTCGAGCAATCCCAGATTTTCACCAATAGTGTCAATGTTGATCAAATTTTTGTTATTGGTACTGGCGCTCACGTCAAAACCTCTTTGAGTTACGCTTCAGCGACTCGAAACAGGGTTTCATGTTGAGTGACCCGGCCGGCTGCTAACAATCGATCCAGATGCATTGTCATAGAGCGTCTCTCGATCTGATCCACCATGCTACCCCCTGTTCCCGGCCGGTAGATAAAACGATGCTCAACAATGTCCGCCATTGATCGGGGTTCGCTCAAGAATTCCAGCAGATTGTTTTCGCGATAATCAATCATGGCACGGAAGGCTTCTAGCATTTCCAGAAACCGTGCTCGAGATTCAATCAGGCCTTTGTGGTGAAACGTCAACCAATATTCACTATCGAATGTTTTCAGGCTTTCGATACTGGACTCAAAATCTAGCAGACTCGACCAGGCATCCCCGTAGTAGGGTCCGAACCCAGTGAGTTCAATATCCCCAAGATACACCAGCTTCTGATCATCCCAGGACACAATAAAGCAACAATGGCCCCTCGTGTGCCCGGGTGTGTGGAGCACCTCGATGCTCACACCACCGAGGTCAAATTTGGCCCCAGCAGCAAAGGTTTGAACATCAGGTCTAGGCTGATAGAAAAACTCATCTAGTACGGTTTGCTCAAAATCACTACCGTCGTCAAAACCATATATCTCCATCATGCCACTCAGATCCCGGAGCCCTAAGGCGTCAGCCTCATGACAATAACAGGGCGCTTCTGGATAAAGATGCAGGCCAGCGACGTGATCCTCATGGATATGACTCAACAGCACCAGGTCAGCGGGTGGCAACCGATCTTTCCGGGCAACCACGCCGAGGGAAGGGTCAATTATAGCGGTCTTTTTGGTGCCCTTAACCAGCAACGAATTGCCCTGGGGATACTTTCCATTCTCCACGCCAAACAAGATAGTTAAGGGGCCGAGCTTTCTGTCTACAAGTTCTGTGTTCTCAAAACCATTGTTCTCAAAATCAGTCATCTACTTTCCAAAATGCTCCAATAGGTCCAGGAAATACCACCGGGCTTTCAATACCCGCTTTACTAACACTAGCCACGCCAAAAATGTAATTATCAATCACAACATTTTCCAGAGTAAATTCCGCGACGTCACCAGCTTGTCTGCTCCACTGCCATTGAGGTTCCGTTGTTAAACGCCAATATATTTTGTAGTGGTGAGCACCGGCGACCTTGCGCCATTTTAACGTTGTGTCAGGGGATACCATTCCCTCGATGGTAACCTGCTCCGGTGGCGCTGGCGCAAGGGCCATTGATGCCAGACTGACAACATTTAACGCTGTCATCTTGGCTGCGTATTCAAAATCCACACCATCAATGGTATCGCCAAAGGGTCGTCCACCCTCCACCCTGATATCTTGATGCTGGCGATCATAATGCTCATTGGTTTCCATAATACGAACCCCAGGAAATCCGACCTCGTTAAACGGTCGGTGGTGCCCGCCTCTGCCAAATCGATCGAGACGATAAACCATCATGACATCCAGATTACGAATGTAGCGATCAGCAATGGTGTCGATATACCGAGCAATGTTTCGCGAAGGTGAATCAACTTCTCCACCGGTAAACCTTCTAATTCTGGCTTCGCGGTCGGTTTCTATGGGTCTTGTTGCCTCGGAGAAAACACGTGCGGTGGTGTTGTTGGTGACCCCATTAATACCACTGATATTGCCGATCATATCGTTGTTTAAGATCGCTTCAATATGCCAGCCATCCTTCAACGCCTGTTCAGCCATGATTTTGCCGCCAAACAACCCTTGCTCTTCACCGGACAGGCCAACAAATATAATGGACGCAGGAAATTGATGCTGACTTAGCACCCTGGCGGCTTCAATGACCCCCGCCATACCCGACGCGTTGTCGTTTGCCCCTGGAGAATCATCTATGCCATTTAGGGGATCGGTGACGCGGGAATCAATATCCCCCGACATGATAACAAACCGATTTGGATCACTGGTACCCGGCAGGATTGCCACAACGTTCACAACCTCCGTGGCATTTGGAATTCGGGGTTGCTCTGAGAACACCTGGGATTGTGTATAAACCTGTAAGCAACCATCACATGCTTCGGCAATACGATTAAACTCAGCTTCGATCCAGCGCCTCGCAGCCCCAATTCCCCTGACTTCCGAACGAGTATCCGAGAGGGTGTGACGAGTACCAAAGGACACGAGTTTCTGAATATCAAGCTCGATCCGCTCTGCTGATGGCGCTTCCGCCAGTTGATGTAATAACTCTGAATCTGCCTGACTGAAACCGTGAGTCGATAGCAGCAATGTACCAAACAACCACTTCGAGAATTTCATCATACCGAGCCTCCACTTTTTAGTTCTTCTGTTAACGATCGTTTCATTTGCCGATAGCCAAACCAGGACATCCCGCTAAGCGCAGCTGCTACCAGGAACACCCCGGCACCGAGTCCTTCATATCCCGGCAGAATGCCATTTTGATCCCAGCCTAAATAGAGCAAAATGCCCACAAATGGCGCAAATGCGCCTCGAATTCCCGTCAGCGTGACATGAGCACCCATGTAGGTCCCGAGTTCCGTGGGCTTGGCAAAATCGTTGTGACCAAGGCTCCAGGCCAATGAACCGCCGCCTCTTGTGATCCCCAACACAACCCTACCTAGCCCCAGAATCCAAAGTGAACTCAACACCGCACCGACAAACATAATTGTCTGAGAGAGTACCCACAGGGCGCTCTGTCGTGCGCGGAATAAGGTCACATGGTTTTTGTCAAGATAGCCGGCCCAGAAGGGCAACGTAACCAACGATAGAGTAAAGGGGATTATAAGTGTTAAGACAATACTTAGCGTATAGCCCGCACCTAGTTGATTCGAGACCAGGTAGATGACCGGTGCCTCAAGCATCATATTCGAAGTCCCCGCCAGGAATTGATAAACCTGATACTGACGAAACTTCTTGTCCCTTTGCAGAACCTGCCACATACCCCGGGCACTAGATCCTGATGCATCCTCCTCAGCTCGCAGAAACTCAGTCTCGCCCTGCACAGTCACCCGAGAAAATGCATTCACTCCGATCAAGCCGGCCAATGCTGCCGCAATAAAAACCCACCTAAATGATTCCGGGCTCGCATCCATTAACAGCCCGCCGCCCATTGCCACCAGCACCATGGCCAGGCTGTTTACAATCGTTAAACGACCCGTAATGCGCGCTCTAACATCTCGCCCATAATTGAGGCTCCAAACAAGACTGCGGGCCGTGACCTGCCCCGCCATCAATAACCTTACTATGACAATGCAGGTGACGAGCATCCAGATGCCGCCATCCTCCGCAGAAGGCGTCAGGGCAATCAATCCAGTAAATATCAAAATTGCCGTTTGGATCCAAACCAAAATACTGACTTTGGGTTTACCCTTGATTAGTTTCGCCCAGGCGAAGCTAGACAAATTACTGAACATCGGCGCCGCAGCAATCACCGCAATGATGAGCGGTGACGCGGCAAAAATCTTATCCGCGATCACACCTGCAAAGCCGCCTTCCATTACAGCGAAGCACATCGGCAAAGTCGCCTCGGTGACGAGTTCTTTTCGATAGGCACTTCTTACGGGTGCCACCAGCGGTGGTAGTTCAAACAGTGTGGTGAATAGCGACATACGTATCCTGTTGGGCTGCCGACATGATAACAGCGCACCTACTGTGTGACATCTGTGCCGGTGGTAACATAGGCCCATGAAAGAAACCCTATCACCCTTTGACGAACTGCAGCGCGAACTCAACAAGACAATCAGTAGCGCTAAACTCGAGGCACGTAGCCTGCCGCTATGTCCAGAAGTGCAGCTATATCTACTGACCGAGGACTTTCCCCGGGGACCTCTGCCCCACGATGAGATGCTCGCCGTGCTGAAGGATCCAGCCTATTGGGCATTCTGCTGGGCTAGCGGTCAGGTATTGGCGCGGTACTTGATTCAACATCCGGAACTCTGCAGTGGCAAAACCATACTGGATTTCGGAGCAGGATCGGGGGTTGTTGGTATTGCTGCAGCGTTAGCGGGGGCTAAAAGAGTCATCTGCTGCGACATTGACCCTGTGGCGCTACTCGCCTGCAAGGCCAATGCGACACTAAATCAGGTCGACATAGAACTGTTGGCGGACATCTACGACGTGGCAGGCCAGGTAGATTGGCTGATCGCTGCGGATGTACTGTATGACCGGGAGAATTTTCCCTGGATCGACATTTTGCCAGGCCTTGCCGGGGAGGTACTAATTGCGGATTCAAGGGTAAAGTCCAACGAGCTAGCTGGCTATAAGATTGTTGATCGAATCGAAGCAACAACCATCCCTGATCTCGACGAATTTAAAGAATTTAACGACGTTCGACTATATAAAAAACAAATCTAGTCCTGCATTTCCTCACGCAGGACATTGATAAAAGCCAGCTTCATTCGCATTTGGCGCTGACAATCTGGGCATTCGTCGGGATAGCTGGCGGGTAATCCTTCCTCGATCAATTGGCCCAGGGCAAAAGATTCGATAATCCGATGATATTCGATGTAGCAGTGATCCATGGGTGGTGCCGTTTCCATATTTTTATTGTTATACAATCTAGTGGGTTAGTTAACCCAATCCTCTCAGCACGATCTAGCTCTATAGGGTAATAGCATTCCCCGGTCGGAATTTTCCCGAAGATTATTCACCACCCGTCACTAATTGACGCCGCATTGATTAAAAATTGATCAAGTTCTGATCAAACCCTCTTCGAAGCCTCTTTAAAAATAATCGTTGAGATCTAAAGCGTACCCCTGCTGCCGTAAAGTGCCGCCTGGGTAGTTCACTTCCCTGTCGCCAACGCCTCGCTCGAAGCCTAGCGCAACGATGATCTGTTTTAGCGCAGCGGTGTCTTCGTCAATAAAAACCACCCCACGATTATAGTTACGGCGCTTCAGGACGCTTAGACCTCTCACCAGCAATTTTTTTCCCATCCCCAATCCACGGTATTTGGGAGCTAAGAACAGGGCAATGACTTCTCCGTCGGTTTTGTCCAACAATTCAGCAGGACCCGCTGAAACAAAGCCGAATAACTGCTCGTCCTCGGCAAGGTAGGTAAAAACTTCAGGGTTGAGCAACCGCTGTTGCCACTGCTTTCGCCAATAGACTGGCTCGGGTGAGCCTTGAGCTTCCGTCAACTCTATGAGGGCCAACAGATCAACTTCTGCAGCACGACGAATGCCGACACCGTTTAGAACCATAACCAGACCATAACCAGACCATAACTACACCATAACTACACCAGAACTACACTCACTACCCTAAAACAATCTCAGCCATGGCCCGAATTTCCTCCTCGGAACGGGGACTCACCAGTAGACTGGTAACCGGTGTTTCTCGCCAGGCCTTGAGTCGGTCCCGAATTCGATCGACTGAGCCTACCAATGAAATTTCATCGGCAAATTCACTGGGCACCGCCATAACCGCTTCATCTTTTTTGCCCGCAAGAAACAGATCTTGAATTTTTGTCGCTTCAGCTTCAAATCCCATCCTACCCATGAGTTCCGTATGGAAGTTCCGCTGCTTCGCTCCCATGCCACCAATATAGAGCGCTAGATTATGCTTAACGGGGATTAATCCCGCTTCAACGTCATCACAAATTTTGATTGCTATACCCTGACTGATTTCAAAATTTTCAGGAGCATGCTTGATTTGATCCGCATACACCTCCTGACGATAGGGCGAGTAATACAGGGGTAGCCAGCCGTCGGCAATCTCCGCTGCCATCGCAACATTCTTGGGCCCCTCTGCGCCGAGGAATATCGGTAAGTCCGCACGAAGTGGATGGGTAATAGGTTTTAGAGATTTACCCAGACCCCAGGCCCCTTCGCCCTGGTACGGCAATGGATAATGTTCACCCTCATTTTGCACCGGTGCTTCCCGGGCCATCACTTGACGGATAATATTGACGTATTCACGGGTTCGCGAAAGTGGTTTTGCAAAAGGCTGCCCGTACCAACCCTCAACAACCTGGGGGCCCGACACACCTAAACCAAGAATCACCCGGCCTTTAGACAGATGATCTAGGGTCAGGGCAGCCATCGCAGTTGCTGTCGGGGTTCTTGCCGAGAGTTGGGCAACAGCGGTGCCCAGGCGAATTCGTTCCGTGTGGGCCCCCATCCATGCCAGGGGAGTAAACACGTCGGATCCCCAGGCTTCTGCGGTAAATATTGCGTCGTAACCCAAACGTTCTGCTAGCTGAGCAATCTCAACCATTTTAGGGTTAGGACCTGCGCCCCAATAACCCATTTGAATACCCAGTTTCAGATCCGCCACACCATTCTCCCAAAATCCTTTTGATTACCACCTTGCCTGAAGCACAAAATAGAAATCAACAGGCCTTGTGATTTCAATTCTCGGTGCCATATTGAACTAAATCTCAGGTGCAATCATTGGGGCCCATTGGTATCCTTTTGCGCCCGCCAAACTTGAACTGCTGTAAGGACCTAACCAATGATGAACGAAGAACCACAAGAGCCCAAATCACCCGGGGCTAATTTTCTGGACGAGAAGCTATTTAAGTCTCGTTCAATTTCTATATTTGGTCAGATCAACGAGAAAGTTGCTCGAACCGTCACCGAGCATCTGCTGGCACTAGCGGCGGACAGCGACGAACCGATTACAATCTACGTCAGTTCCCCCGGCGGCCACGTCGAGTCAGGTGATGTGATTTACGACATGATTAAGTTCATCAAACCTGAAGTCAAAATGATCGGCACGGGTTGGGTAGCCAGTGCGGCAACCACAATCTATCTTGCGGCTGAAAAATCCAATCGTTTTTGTTTGCCAAACACTCGATTCTTAATCCACCAGCCTCTCGGCGGCTCTCAAGGAGACGCAACGGATATTAGTATTGCGGCAGAACAAATCATCAAGACCAAGGCGCGAATCAACAAGCTGATTTCTGAAGAGACCGGTACTGACATTAGTCAGGTTGAAAAAGATACGGACCGCGATTATTGGATGACGGTCGATGAAGCCATCAAGTACGGCATCGTCACTAAAGTCATCAAAACTATGGACGAGCTGTCCTAATACCATGGCCATCCGCCCCATCAGCCCTGCAGACCAGCAGACGCTGGCAGAGGTATTGGCCAAGGCATTTTCGCAAGACCCGGTACTGCGCTGGATCATCCCAAGTGATGAGGACTACCAGCGCATTGCCAAACCCTACTTCAAACTCATTCTCCACCAGAGCCTATCCTTCAGTACCAGCTTCACAAACGAGGCTCAAACTGGGGTTGCCCTGTGGGTTGGACCCGGCGAGTCCCCTTCGCTGCTCGGTCAACTGATCGGCAGCCTAAAACTCCTCTGGCTGCTGAAAGGCAATATAAGTCGTGCCTATCGGCTACAGGAATTAATGGCGAGTTATCGTCCGCGCAAAGACTTCCTGCATCTCACCTACCTGGCGACCAACCCCGAGCAGCAGGGTTCCGGTGTCGGTGCTGGCCTGATCAAGCCCATGTTGGAACAGGCAAAGTCGATGGCACTGCCCGTATACCTGGAATGCTCAAATCAAGAAAATCTGGGCTTCTATCGCCAGTTCGGATTTCGTCTAATCGATAATATTAGCTTTAAGGGTGGGCCAACTATTTGGCCAATGACCTTAGATTAAAGCGCGTCTAGGCCGAGAGGCTGGACTCAGTCTCAAAACTCAACTCTGGCGGGCATCCAGGTCTCTTTGTCACCCCGATACCCAGGCAATAATCCCTCCACCACCGAAGGCACAATTTTGATCAGCACGTAGTCATCGGGAAAGCCGGGATAGATTCGATCTGAGTCAGCTTCTCGGCGCATGGCCAGTTTGATTGCCTTTTCGTCCACCAGAGTTGCGAGCCCCATGACCGACACGTAGTTCCTGCTTTCTGGATCAAAATAAAATAGGCTGACCTTAGGGTTGTGCCGAATCTGTTTTACCTTCCGCGTATTGGGTTTAGTTGCGACAAAAATGACAAACTCGTCGTCCGGTGGGAATGCATCAACAATTCGTGACCGGGGTTGACCTTGCTCGCCGACACTGATCAACGCTCCGTATCTTACTTTGGCAATCACATCGCGGGCCAAAGCCAGAATCTCAGCGTCCGACGCGAATGCAACGGCCGGTGATAGCACAGCGGCCAAGCAGCAAAGAATAACCAAAGGCTTCATGTCACCTCCTCCTGTTCAACACCACTACCGGGCTGCCTGTATCCACCGATGGACAACTGCAAACACATCGTTTACCGCGTGGGTGCCGATAATCACATCGAGATGCCCGTAATTTTCCAGGACATGCAGTTCGACCTTTGACGCCCCTGCATTGCCAGCGGAGTAAACTCCATTTAGAACGTGATCGGCACCCAGGTTGGTTGCACCAAAGTAAATCAGAGGGAGGTTGAGTTTTCCAAAGTGATCATCCAGAGGTGTTGATGCATTTTTGAGGTGCTTGATCTCAGCACCATCGACATCCTGGATAAGCGGAAAAAACCGGTCATAACCCAGCATTAGTTGCGCCAGGATTCTAACATCCGACATGCCATCCACTGGATTGGTCAGAGCACCCGGTCCCCAGGCATGGTAGAGGGTCTGTTTTAGCTGTTCCCCAATCGTTTCATATTTGGGATCCATTGCCGGTCCAGCAACATCATTCGTCACCTGAGCCATTAATGCTTGCCGGTTTGCCCACCCACGCCGCTTGGACAAAATCGACGCGTACTGCCCTTCAGCATCGAGTTTACGCAAAGCAGATTGCCGATCAAATTCTGCTTCCCGAAAGCCTTTGAAGCTGCCATCTAGCACCACCAGACCAGCAGCCGGCACCTGCCCCGTGAGTGCATAGGCGTAACTCGCACCGCGGCTAAACCCGGCGACAAACACAGGTTGGTTGGGATGTCGGCGCTTAATGAAATTGAAAGCGAGTACCGCGTCTTGAACAAATAGATCAAAATTCCAGTCGCGCATAAACTTCAGGTCACCGTCGTAATCGGCAGGAATCGCAGCCGTACGATAGTTCATGGCGTAGGTAGTGATCCCTCTATTGGTCAGGTACATGAGCAGATTGTGGCGCTCATCGACAATTGACGGCGCACCATTCATATTTGTTCCCGGCAGGTACAACAATACCGGGTCTAAAGGTTTTAAAGGTGTGAGTTGATGCAGACCAATCTGATCAACCTCTTTGCCTAATGGCACATCCGCTTGCCAAACACTATGACTTACCTGATCCGTTAGCTGGACAGCCTCGCTCGAAAGCAGAAATGCCCCTTGTACCCCGGCGCAGAACAACACGCCAAGAACAACAAAGAAACACTTCCACCCGCGAATGATCATTGCTAAGCAGTCTCCTCCGCCAGGAAGTCAAATGTCCGCTGATAGGTCTCGGTATCCTCCGCAACAATCGACGCACAGAAGTCTGTCACACCCACGTCTTTCAATTGCTTGATACTGGCACGAAGACTTGCCTCATCCCCAACCATCGCGACATCTGAAGGTCCGGCAGCGCCTTCTTTGTCGAGCATGGCGCGATAGGAAGGCAGCATCCCGTAAATACTCAACACTTTGTCTATCATCGTTTTAGCTTCGTCCACCTTATTGGTTAGCACAATCGGAAAACCGGCTGCGATGGTGGGTGTGGGTTTACCGGCGCTAGCCGCGCCTTTGCCAATACCGGGAATAATATGGTCGCCCAGGGTGTTCAAGCCCGTCATCCAGGTCACCGTTCCGTCTGCTAACTCTCCCGCTAGTTTCAACATGACGGGTCCCAGTGCTGCCACCAGTATTGGAACATGGGTCGCACCTGGTACATCCAGCTTCACGTTATTAACCTTAAATTGATCGCCCTGAAAAGCAACGGTCTCTCCTTTCAGCAGGGGGCCAAGAATTGAAAGGTATTCCCGCATGTGGCGTGCGGGTTTGTCATAGGAATACCCGAGCATGTCTTCGATCACCACCTTATGGGATAGGCCAATGCCGAGTGAGAAACGGTTCTCAGATGCGGCTGCCGCTGTTAATGCCTGCTGAGCAATTGCAGTGGGATGGCGTGGATATGTCGGTGTTACGGCTGTGCCCAGACCAATCTTTTTGGTTGAATGACCGAGCAGGCTCAAGGTCGATATGGCGTCTAAACCAAAAATATTCGCCATCCAGACATTGTCATAGCCCTTCGCCTCGGCTTCCTGGGCAATCTTAATCAATCCATTAATCGTTCCGTCTGGACCGTCGGAGGCGCCTATCATTAATCCTGTTCGCATGGGTCTTCCTTTTATTTGAATCTCGGCAGTATGCAACAGGCTCGACAGCACTAAAAGCCCTCAACTCTATGTTAGGATTTCACTGAACCAAGGGAAATTCATGTCTAATCCGAGCCACAAATTTAATGACGAAGCAGAGCTGATTCTTGGCTTACTTGCACAGGATGAAACGGCCTATCGGTTTGCTGTTAAAACCCACCACGGCAGCATGCTCTATCTGGCGCGGCGGATTGTGGGCGACAAGATTGCTGATGAAGTGGTGCAGGAAGCCTGGCTTTCCGTCATGAAAGCGCTGCCCAGGTTCGAAGGCCGAAGCAAACTCAAGTCCTGGATACTCACCATTGTCTCTAACGAGGCAAAAAACCGGCTCCGCAAGGAAAAACGTTACGTCTCCCTGGATGCCATGACCGATGATATGGGTGAGGATACTTCGAGTATCAACGAGCGGTTTGGTAAAAATGAACATTGGACAGAGCCCCCCGGTGATTGGCGTGCTGATAGTCCGGATGCGCTACTCTCCGGCACCGAGTTATCCAGCTGTCTCGATCAAGCGATCAGGGAGCTCCCAGCCCTGCAGGAAGCCACTCTGTGCTTGAAAGAAAAACAGGGATACTCCCTAAACGAGATTTGTAACATTCTGGATATCAGCGACTCAAATGTCAGGGTGTTGCTACACCGAGCCCGCAACAAAATATTTACGATTATCGACCACTTCCAGTTAACTGGAGAGTGCTGTACCCAGACGGATACCTGATGCTGACCTGCAAAGACATGACAACAGAAGCACACGCCCTACTTGATGGCAACCTTGGCCCTATGGCTCGCATCCGGATTCGTTTTCATCTTCTACTCTGCAAGTATTGCAGGCGCTATGTCAGACAGCTGGCCCTCACCCTCAAAGTGCTAGAAAAAAACCCGGCCTTAGATGAGCAAACGCCAACTGAATCTGAAATTGATGCGGTTGTTGAACAACTAAAATTGTTGAACAAAACAGACAAATAAATCCCTCTTAGTCCAGCCTTAGCCTCGTCGCCAGGCGAAAAATTTCTCGGCTATATCTAATGCCCAATCAGGCTTATGGGACTTTCTCCATTCACTAGCGGCAAATTTATTCATTTCAGCCATGGTTGGGTACGTGTGTATAGTGCCAAGAATTTTGCCGAGGCCAAGGCCGTGTTTCATCGCAAGCACGTATTCGGCGAGCAAATCGCCACCATGATCCGCCACTATGGTGACACCTAAGATCTTATCCTTGCCCCTGGGGGTGATGATTTTCACCAGACCAAAAGCTTCTTCTTCAGCAAGCGCGCGATCCAGGCCCGATACGTCATAGGTCGTGACCTCAAACTCAATACCCTTCTCGGTAGCCTCTGTTTCATTCATACCCACCCGCGCAACCTCCGGAGAAGTAAAGGTGGTCCAGGGGACAACCGAATAATCGACCGCGAACTTTTTAAAGCTACCGAACAATGCATTAACTGCCGCAAACCATGCCATATGAGACGCGGTATGGGTAAATTGATAAGGTCCTGCAACGTCTCCAATTGCGTATATATTCGGAAAGTTGGTTCGCAGGTAATCATCCACTGCAACGGTACCTTTAGGGGTTATTTCTACACCCAATTTTTCTAAACCAAAGCCCGTCACATTGGCCTTGCGCCCGACTGCAACCAACAGTCGATCAAAGGGGATTCGCTCCTGCTGGCCATTTGAGTCAACAACCAGGTATTGATGATCACCCTCTACCTCAACCGCAGTGGCTTTAGTATTCACCCGTAACTGAACCCCCTCGCCTGTGAGCTTATCCATCATCATCTTTGATATTTCCGGGTCTTCTCTACCTAGGATTCGATCAAAAGCTTCAACCTGCGTGACCTTTGTACCCAATCGAGTAAAAGCCTGGCTCAATTCCGTTCCAATTGGCCCTCCTCCTAGCACAACAAGGTTCTCCGGTTGCACCGTCAGATCCCAGAGGTTATCCGAGGTCAAATACTCAACCTGATCAATCCCTTTGATTGGGGGGATCATCGGACCGGCTCCCGTTGCAACAATGATATTTTTTGTGGTGATGATCTTACCGTTTACTTCTACTTGATAAGGCGAGAGGATTTTGCCAACACCAATTTCGCAGTCCACACCAAGGCTTTCGTAACGCTCAACGGAATCGTGGGGCTCAATTGTTTTAATGATCCTTTGGACGCGTTCCATTACGCTAGCAAAGTCGAATTCAAGTTTTTGGCTCGGTACACCCAGGGCCTCTCCCCGGTGCATATCGTGGACCAGCTTGGCAGAACGGATGAGTGACTTACTGGGTACACACCCAGTGTTTAAACAATCACCACCCATCTTATGTTTTTCAATGAGTGTCACCTTACCTTTAACGGTGGCAACAATTAGAGCGGCAACCAGCCCGCCGGACCCTGCACCAATGACCACTACATCACGGTCGAAAGATTTTGGTTTGTCATAGGCCCGTAAAATTTTGTTGGCTTTGACGACATCCAGAATTTTTTTGGCGATCAATGGAAAAATACCCAACAGCACAAACGAAGCAATAAGCCCTGCCGAAACGATGTCCGAAGAGGATTCGATTTGTCCCAATTGCGTACCTGCATTCACGTACACAACTGTGCCCGCCAACATGCCAAGCTGACTGACAAAAAAGTAAGTCAGCACTGGAATTTTGGTCAAACCCATCAAAAGGTTAACCGCAACAAAAGGAAATGCTGGGACCAGCCTCAGGGTAAATAGGTAAAATGCACC
>TARA_R110002073_G_scaffold132514_1_pt1 | contig 14036 bp, 13 predicted proteins | sample TARA_R110002073 | Tara Oceans TARA_R110002073 (sample SAMEA4397174) | marine metagenome | biome: Polar Biome; feature: [DCM] deep chlorophyll maximum layer (ENVO:01000326); material: water (ENVO:00002006), including particulate matter (ENVO:01000060) such as... | depth 40 m
ATCTTCACCAAAGTTATGCAGAAGGCCAACGGGTTTATAATTACCGTTTGGATAGGGTTCACAAGAATTTGTTTCATGACTGATATCACGATCTACCGTGGTACATACTTGGGTTCTAACAATGTAGTCGGTAATGCCTGAAGCAGGTACAGGTTCTTTCCAATACAAATAGTAGCTAGCACCACCCGTTGCTTGTTCCATTCTAAATTTTATTGAATAATTTATACCTGCTGTTAACAGCACTGACATTGAGTAGGTATTTAAATTAGCCTCAGAATTATTTCTACCATGCGGACCATACCAGCCTACTACCCTATCCGTTAAACCATCGTTGATGGTCACTTCAACAGCATCATCACCGTCTACTGCAAATTCATAAAGCCCATCGTTTGGTACCTGAATATTGCCCGTAAAAATAGTCATATAATAATCATTATTACCAAATGGATTCCCGCTTCCATTTATTTGGCTAGGGTTGTCTGTACCTTGGGGAGTCGCTGCAGCAAAAGAAGCTTCTAGAATATCAAACTCATTTTCATTCCTTGGGTGCCCGGGAAAGCTTGAGCTCGTCCATTTGTAAACAACTCTTGTAAGATTTTGAAAAACAGAACTAGGTACAATAGACCAATTACTCGCAGCAGTTGAACACCTGGTAGTTGGGCCATTAAGCCCATCAATACAATCCCTTCCTGCGACGGGGCGCTCCTTAGATAACCACTCCCAAACGCGATGTTTAGAGTCATTTAAAACTCTTAAACGAGGTGTACCAGTATTACTACCATAAGGCGGGGCCGTATTCGCCAAACTTACATTGGCAAATAAATGATAAGTGCCGGCTGCCGGCGATGACAGGTTTGTATATTGAGCGATGTCATAACCATCGCGGGCAACACTTGCGTACTCTTTACCCCAGGCATGAGCATCTTGTGGAATATGGGTTCGCTCTAAAATAGTGGCAGCGTTAGTATCGGTAGAACGACTGCCCCCATAAAACACCTTGCGCATGGCATCTATTCGAGCAGTTGTCACATAGTTAAGAAAGTCACCACTCCAATCGCCTGCGGCACCACCAGGGCATGTTTTATCTTTGGCCGTTATTTGAGCAGCCGTCTTGGCAGATTTAGGGTTGAATTGCCCAGTTGAACTATCGTAACTGTAACAAGCATATGAATTGAAATAACCGTAATAATCTACATTCAAGAATTGACCACCGGGGCCCAATGCATTTCCATGATACCCTTGATAACCCACATCAACGATACCATCACCGTTTAGGTCAGACGCATCATTATAAGCTTCATAATATAATTTATGGTCTCGTCCCATCACAAGCATGGTCAAGGGCGGAACGGTGGTCGTCACGAATAAGGGGGACGTCCCTAAATTTAGAGAACCTGCATGTGCTGAAACAGACGATAGACCTGCGCAAGTCGTCATGACTAAACTAAATATAAAATGGCGAACCTTATCCGTTTTCATATGACCACCTCGTTCGAGAACGTTTCTCATTATGACTTACTCTTAAAATATTTTTGAATTAACATGACAAAAATCTATAAAACAATAAAAATTACAAGCTAGCAATTAATAGACAACTTAAGGATTTAGACAGTTATCGCCATCATGCTTCGTAACAAAATGGCTTTGTAAAATGACATTCGCGTTCCCTGGGCCCGTCGCTTTGGCTAACACAGGGTAATAATAAAATCTAGGTGCATTTATGCTCTGCTCAGACATTGGTCCAGTTGGGCCTTCTTGAAATGTTTCAATCATAAATTCGGCATCAATATCTGTGCCTGCAACAGCCGACAATGTCCAATTATTTGAATCTCTCCAAAAATCACGATCTGCTGCAAACGTATCTTCTACATATGCGGGTGTCGTAGTCGGGTCTAATGGACATTCTGTGTTAGAAACAAGTTTTCCTCCTTGAAATAACCCAGACTCTGCGCCATTAAATGCTAATTGGCGATCTTTTGAATTGGCGACAATTTTGACATCAATTGTTGAAGAATCCATGGAACTTAATCCAATGATGGTCATTAGAGCTAATAGAATAAGCGCCACGATTAAGGTTGCACCTTTTTGTTTAGATATATTATTTTCAATATACATCGGCATAACCCCTAAAAAGAATCTGGAAGTTTTGTATTACGTGTCACCAAGCTTTGTTGAAATACGCGTCTTGCGCGTCTATCAACCGGTACAGGAGTGGTTATATCTAACATGGTGTACCCTGTCGCTCTCGTGGATTGGTTTACTTCATCTGTTGACACAGCTAAGACCGAAAATCTTATACTTTCAATTAGAGACCAATCCGCTGCTGGTACATTGTTTGCTGTAAAGAAACGAATATTATCTGAATCGTCATCCAGTCTCCTCAACCCAAATTGGAGCTGCAAATTTTCAACGCCTGTCATTAATACTGTCGCGTTTGTGACAACCGGATTAGGTACTGTAGAGATACCCGATGATAAATCAAAGTCCAAAACTGTCGATTCACACATTAAGCTCGGTACCCTCTCTGTGCCTGTTATGATACGAATGTAATAGCGCTCGATGGCGATCTGGTTTTGATTAACATCTGTGCCATTACACGTTGTCATTGGTGTGTCATCATCCCCGTGAAAACGAACAAACAGTTCATCTGTACCGTCAATCACATTGGCATTTGTGGTGTCATTATTTTGCCCAAACACCCACTGAGACTCACCAAAAACACCGGTATATTGATCTGCAACCAAACCGGAATCAGAACCATATGTTCTTGCTAGAGTTGGCTCGCCCCAAAAACCTGACTTTGAAACCCCTGAACCAATAAACTGAACAGCTAAACGACCGTTATCCAAGATCTGAGAAGAGTTCATAACAGAACTATAGGACTGTTTACTGCTTAAGAAAATCTGAACAATGCCACTTAACAGGATTAACCCCAAGGTCATCGCAATCATCAACTCTATCAAGCTCAAACCCGCTTGAGACTTTCTACTTGTGACACCTGTCATTAGAATATTTTTATTCATAACACACCTTAAAGCTCAAGTAATATAGCGATACAACCGGGGTTCAAGCCATCTGCCGGTGTACAAGTCGAAGCTGTATAAGCAGGCCCCTCGCGTAGTGAATCCCATGTAAAGGTAATTGAGTATTCATCGTTAGGGTCATCAAAATCGATATCAAATGCAAATGAAGGCAAGGCCGGATCCATACTATCCGCCCAATTCCATATATTATATTGAGCGAGTTGTTGCTTTGAACAATATGTTGCTCCGCAATCAACACCCTGATCCCCAGGCAATGCACTATACTCATAATTGCCAATCGGTGTGCCAGTTCCAATATCCATATCAAATGCGATAATCATTTCTACCAAACTTTGAACTTGAATCTGTGCCTCTGCACTCATCTGGGACATAGCCGCTTGCCTTAAGCCCGTAGACTGCAAACTTGCTGCACCCAACAAACCTATAGCGAGGATGAATATCGTCACTAAAACCTCGATCATTGAGGCGCCACGTTGATGATGTTTTGAAATCTTAAGCACGTTCATATAAGCATCCAAAATTTAAGATTAACGTTAAGGGCAATTTGCATCGACTTCATTACCCGGCCGAGCCTGACCCGTTGTTGCTCCAAACAATAATGCCCGGCCAGCAGCATTACCCCGCCCGTCACAGAAAGCGATTACCTGGGCCGGCATAGGAGCGGCATCTTCTGCATAACCTTGTGGCACATAACGGATAAACACGCTAGGTGTAAGACCTGCTGTTTCACCACGATGAAAGACATCTACATTTTGAACGTTGTCCATAACACGAAGAATGGTACCTACAGTACTTGTAGTACCGCCCCCCGTATCTCTATAAACAATCCAACCCTGTGACCAATCTTCAGTACCCGAGCAAACAGTGCCGTCAGTTGAAGGACAAACAGCGACATTAGTATTTAATCTAATAGCTTCTGTTTTGGCAAAATTGAAAGAACTCATGAGATTATCTCTTGCTGAAGTCAGCGTATTTCCCGCCACTATGCTGGTAAAAGATGGCACAGCAATAGCAATCGATATGGCAAATATAGACACCGTTACCATCAATTCTATTAATGAAAAACCAAACATTTTTTGTTTCATATCTATCTCATCTAATGTAGAAACATCTATCCATATACTAATGTTTATACATTAGTCTGCAATTAGCATTGGATAAACGGCAAAATATACTGATAAACGGTCGTATTTCACCGCACATTTATAAACTAAAGCAGTAAATAACGAGATTGCGTAATTATTGTTGAGATATTACTGAGATAATTTACGTGTTTAGATGCTTTTCTGACAATGGATACGAGGTTAATGCTAAAGAATGGCTAGATTCTAAGGTGATTCAAAACCTTCATGATATTCAATCAAACGCTTAAAACTATTTCTATCGATCAACTCAATAGTATTTTTTGTCAGGTCTGCCGTTTGGGTGGCATTTAGTGAGTTTATTTCAGGTGCTTGCCAGGGCACTAAATATAAAACAGTCGGCAATTCTTGATTACCTCTAATTGTTGCTGTTTCAATAGTAATGACTTTAGAGCCTGCTTTAGGTTTATTGGCTTGCTTTTCCAGCGCATGAGAATAGAGCGATGAGGCAGCTAATAAAAAAGCGAGTAAAACAAACCTTAACTTATTCATTGTTTGTTTCCTCTGCCGGTAAGCGATTTTTTAAATCGTAAATCCAATCTTTAACTTTAGGGTCTGAATCCCCTGCCATGCTTTGATATTGTTCATATAAAACTAGAGCTTCAGCTAATTGTCCACGGTATAAATCTAATAAAATAGCCAAGTTTTTAATCGTAGCGACATTGCGAGCATCCAGCTCTAAAGCGTGTTTATAGAATGCTTCTGCTTGATCAAATTGACCTTGCTGACGCTCAATCAAACCCAGTTGATTATAAGTATGGATTTGAAATAGTTTTATATTATCTGATATTCCAACAGTATCTTTACCAGCAGCCGTATCAGCTACCACATTTCCTGAGTTTACATTATCGACTATTCGCCCATTTAACTGGCGCTCTATTTGCGTTAGCGCATCCAGATAAAGCGCTTTAGATTCGTCTAATTTTTCTAGTTTTAACGATATATCAGCAGAATTAATTAGGGCGCCTAAATAGGCTGAATTACCGTCATACAAAGCATCGAAAATTCCTTTCGCTTTTAATAGCTTCTTTTCATCTGCATGTTCAGTTTTTATTAAAGATAGCGCACGTTTAAATTGCTCTTCTTCATTCTGAGCTTGTAAGCGCGCAGACTCTAACAGCGGATCAGATTCAATAACTGGCTGTTTAGCTGCACAGCCAAGTAAGAAAATAAAACCAGCCATAATGATTAGTTTTTGACGAGTTAGATTAGTGAAGAACATTGATTAACTCCATCGACGCTTCATCTTTGGCGTACCGACCTGGTAATAATTTACGCAGTTCAACAAAACTCTTTTTAACCCAATCATCGTATAAACCGTTCCAAGACCGGCTGGCATTTTGTTCATGTATGTCGATCGCATTATCTTCAAAAGGATACACCTGCTCTTCTAATAAAATTTCATATTGCTCTAACTCTAATTCGTTTAAATTATCGGGACGGTCAGAGTTCATTAAGGATTGACTTAAATGACTATACAGCTCTGCCATTCTAAAACCTGCTTCAGTGGAAAAGTCAGAAATGCCGTAGGAGGCTGTTTTTTGATACGCCTTCAGTGCTTTTTCTAGGGCTTTGGTTTTCTTGCTTAAGCTTTTGTCTAAAGGCAGGCTCAACTTAATCGCCTTGTATTGTATAAAAGCATCATTTGCGAGCACACTTGATGCGCTTGCCGCTAAATAACGCATACGGTCATCTGCTTTACCACCGAGTTGATCAACCGTTTTCATCTGTTTGGCTAACCAAAAACGACGTTTAAGTGGATCACCCGTTTGCTCATATAACTCAGCCAATCGGTTAGCTGCCTCCATATAAACATCGGCAGGTTCGGGGTATTTATTTGCATACGCGCGGTAACTTAAAATTGCTTCGGTATGATTCTCTGCTTTGTCATAGAGTTCAGCGACAATAAAGGAAATATCCTGTTTTTCTTGTTCTGTTTTAGCCAGTGCAATCATCCGTTTCAATTCATCTGCCGCTAAAGACCACTGTGCGGTTTCTCGATAAGCCAAAGCTAATTTAGCAGGCAAGGTATTGATTAAAGCATGCTGAGGATAAGCTATTCTAAAATCACTAAGTACTTGAATAGACTCAGGCCATTTTTTTAACTCGATCAAATAATTTGCAGCATCATATTCAGCATTTTGACGAAGTGTCGACGTCGGTGCGACTTTGCCTACTCTTAATAACTGCGCAACCGCGAGTTGTTTTTTATCTTCTTTCAAGAGTATTTCAGCTTGTTTATAAACGCTAGCCGCTAAATTTTCGATCAAGGCTAAGCGACGCTTATCTGTTTTCTTCACATTCGCTAAAGCAATTACGTAGGCATTTTCTGCTTCTTGATAGCGATTAAGCGCATACAAACTATGCGCCTTAATTAAATAGGTTTCTTGTAACTGAAACTGGCTTGCCTTAGGTGCATGCTGAAATGTGCTAGGCCACGCTATTAATTTATTTGCACTTTTTAAGGCCAATTCAAACTCTTTTTGATTAAATTGATAACTTAAGGCCACGAATAACACATCTAGTGCGCGTTTATCTTTAGGGTGCCCAGCCACAAAACGCAGCCGGTTAGCCTGCTCTACCCTTAACCATTCTTTCTGAAGCTCGGGCGCCAAACTATTCCAGGTTTTACTAAACGCTGTGTAAGCGACAATAACCGCATAGGCTGCTTCTGACGCTTCGGGAAAGTCCGGGTAGTCGTAACCCACTTGTTCATAAGCTCGAATCGCGTTTAACCAGTTTTGAATTTTGAATTCACTTTCAGCCAGTAAAAATAACCGTTTCGCGTTTAGGGGGTGATTTGGGAAGGCATCTACAAACTGCCGGTTATAGGCACTGGCTTGGGCAAAATGCGTTTGCATATTCTTCGAAGGCGATTGCGCTCTTGGGGATAATTTCTTTTCAGCCGTTTGACCTTTGATATAACTAATATCAGCCAGTTCAATCAAGAAGGTTTCTAAGTAAGTTTTACTAAAAGCTAGATGATCTGTGACTGAATACGCAGGAATTTCCACTGGATTATCGAGATGATAATTCCAAAAACTCGAACCTAAACCATAACGTTCGACAAAGCTGACTTTTTCATCATAGATAGTCGTTTTAAATTTGGCTTTTGCAAGCGTATCGATCACCTTGATATGGTAACGAGGCGCCCATAAATGCAGTGGATGGCGTTTGATAAACGCCCGGTAGACGTCGATCGCATTGGTGAATAATTCTTTATCTAAAAGCAAATCACTATAGTGAGAATACACCAGCACTTCATAATGTTTCGCGCCAACTCGATCAAAGAGTGTCGCTAAACTTTGCGCCCCATCCAAGTACGAAAAAGATAAGCCCATCACCCGCAACAAGTCATTCACTAAGGTTTTTTGATGTAATTCAACCCATGTAAGGTCTGTCACGATCAGGTCGTTATGCGCAGCAAATACCCTATCCAAAACCTGTGAGAATTTAACTAAAGCAAGCGCATAATCATTTTGTTTAAAGATACTCCAGCCAAGCATATAATAAGCATTGGTTAAGAACGTCTCGTCTTCTGTTGCTATTGCTGATGTGAATGCTTGCTGAGCAAATTCATACTCAGACCAGGCAAAGAGTATTTCACCACGACGAAACTGCACTTCAGACAAATACGGCGTAGTTGGGTATTCAGTCACTAAGCGAGTCAGCGTATCGAGATTTTTCTCTGCTTCACCTTTCAACTCGTAGGTCTTTGCTAATTGATAAAGCACCTTATCGTTTTCTGCACGTTCCGGGTATTTTTCTAACAACCCTGAATAGGCAGAAATGGCGATATCAAGCTCATCTTTCGCTTGTTCTGCCATCAACTGCTCGCCCTTTTGTAACTTTAAATCTGCCAGGCGATGCAATACTTTTAACTGTTTTTCCGGGTCATTTAATAGCGGTAATAATTTTGTATAGTTATCAATTACATCAGAAACATCTAGTTTGGTCAGCTCCGTCTTAGGCAAGTTAATAACAGCAGGCTGTAATGATTCCAAACTGGTTTTAGCTATATCGCCTGTGCCATCAGAAAATAAAAATAACTGGCATGCAGAAAGCGCAAGACTCAACAGCACTAAACTAATTGATTTTAAACAAGAATATGAAAGGCGCATTATTGCTCACCCTCCACTTTTTGTGTTTCATTATTCAGTTCTGTTTGACGATCATTGACTTGATTGATATAGCGTATTTTCCCTTCAACTAGCAATCTATCTGACACTCTTGCTAATGCTTCACGAGACGCTAATAAGTATTGCCCGATTTCAGCAAGTTGGTTTTGCATAGCGTCATCAACTTGAGAAATAAGTTTCTGACTAGAGTCGGCCAAACTGTCATTCAATGCATTTTTTAAAGTCTGGAGCCTTTCCTTGCCTGACGACACTCTTTCTACAAATTTAAGGTGAGTATCATCAAGTTCTTGTTCGGTATCCAGCAACTGATATTGTTGACGAAATATATCCATTTCTGCCTGAAGCGCGTTTAATTCTTTCTCTGCGCGCCATCGGTTCACTGAAAATTCATCATATACCCACCAATCGAAATAGGCTTTTGCTCGTGCAAATCGAGTCGCATATTGTGCTTTTTTCTTATGATCATGGGGCAATGTTTTTAATCTTTCTTGTGCTTTTTCAAGGCGTTTATAATAAGCAATTTGCTCATTTGTCATGAAAAAATAGGCATCTTCCGTGTTAATAGCTGTTTCGATTTCTTTTTTGAACTGCTGTTCTTTTTGAGCCCAAAGCTCTACCTCTTTCAATGCTAATTCAGCTTTGGTCGCTTTCAGCTTTTGCTGGCGAGACAGTAAACGGGTTTCTAACATATCTTCAAATGAAGATAACTGTTTTTCCCAACGAAACATTGAATTCTTTATAAGGTAGAGTTCATGCAACTCACTTAATTGTCTTTGAAATGTTTCACCGGTTAACAGCTTCACGAAGTTAACGTTTAGTTTGGGTGCTAATACCCGACCATAAGCGTCTTTTTCCATGCGTTCAGAACCGATAATATTTTTAAGATTTAGTGCTTCCAAGAGCACATCTTCTGACAGGTTCTGCCTTTCAAGATCCAAGTCTGCCTGAAGTGTTTCATACTTAGATACCGCTGCACGATAAGCCTCTAAAGCCAAAACAGGTTCATTGAGCTGCTCATATAAATAAGCCAACGCATAAGGTGTTTGTTGTTGCCACGGATTAAGTAGTGTTTTTTGGTTTAAAGCCGTTAACGCTGACAGCGCTAGATCATGGCGTTGTAAGTTACTGGCGGAAATGGCATATGCAAACAGTGCTTGGTCTGAAAAAACGCTATCTTTATCCACATTTTTTAAGATGTTAAAGGCTAATTCATTTTGACTGTTTTGAAGATAGAGCTGACCCAGTGACAGCAAAGATTGATTGTAAAGTGCTTTTAGCTCCATCGCCAAATCGACTCTACCTGTCAGGTTTTCTGACTTAGTATTTCGCCATTCCCCACCCTCTCGCTCCAAGGCCAGCGCATTAACAAGCTTTCGAAATGAAGCAATTGCAAGCTCATTACCTGGCTTACCTATTAATGAAACAGCTTGATTATAACGAATGTAATAGCTGAAGACATGCCCGTCAGGTAATGCGTTAATCGACACAGTTGAACGACTTAACAAGGCCGGATCAGGGGTTTCTTTATTTAAATTAAAAGAAACAATTTGAGACTGAATATAAACAAGTTCGTAAAACTTCTCTTGGGCATCTTCATTTAAGGCGCTTATATTTATCTTATCGAAACTATCCAGTGATTCAGAATAGTTTTGCTCTAAATAAAATACTTTACCCAAATAAAACCAGGCTAAGTTTCGATCCGGTATTGATAGTTTTTCTTTTAATAAGCTTTCAAAGATGTTTTTAGCTTCTTGAGTCATGCCATAAGAAAGCAGTAACCCCCCTTCGACAAGATCGGGGTGATCTCCATGCCCTTTAATACCCCCTTTTTGTTTGGCGACATTTAGCAAACTTAAGGCGTCAAAAGCATTACCTTGATGATACTCATATAACACACCACCATAACTTAAGTCTTTTGCACGATTTGGTTTTTCAGCATTATTCATCACAGAGGCACTAAAACCAGAAGCATTAATACTCGCTGCCAATAAGCTAAGGCCTAGAACAATGGACTTGGCTTTTGTGAAAACGGGTCGTTTAAGCAACTTCAAATCACTCTCCCACTCACTGATCCCACTCGACAACACTCACTAAAGGCTGATAACTTTCAGACTGGTCTTCTATACGGATCTCTAGCGCTGTTAATTCTGTATCTTTCTCGATTGTTTTAGATGCGGCTAACTTATAGTCTTTTTTATTGGGGCCAATACCATACAACACAGCAGTCACTTCATGTTCGCCTGTTTTTAAATTCCCCATAAACAAGCGCTGCATTCCACCTCTTTTTAGCGCCTCTAATTGTCTTTCTGTATACAAATGGGAAGCGATGATTTCGTCATCTACTTTTAGGCTAACACTATCCAGATTAAAGAATTTACCCGTCGAAAAACTCAAATAAACAACCAGCTGGGTATTGGCAGGAAACAGTAAATCTTCTTCAAGAATAAACAGATCCCGATTCAACTTAATCACTTGTTTTTTGAGCGCTTCAACGCTTAACGAAACTTGTTGTTCGGGCGCTTGATTGTCACCGCCTGTTTCTATACTCACGTTTTCAGCGATTGATTCTGCGGGTGCTTCTTCGGCCAGAATGTTAAACGAAAATAGCGCTAGTGCAGAGAGTAACCAAGCTTGTCGTCTCAAGGGTTTGGCTAATCGGGTATATATCGTGGTCATGTTTAATCCTTTCCCATTACGGCGATCTAATTTGGTTTGTTAGCGCAGTCTAATATTCAAAGGTGAAAGATAGTCGGGTCACCCAGGCATCAAACCCATATAAAGGTTCTTCACCGGGGGTCACCGAAGGTTTAGTCACATCTCTAAAATTGTCATAGGCAAATTTCATATAATCGACCAAGGCGGTAAATTTCACTTTATCAATATGTGGAATAACCCCTTGGCCAAATTCATAGGTGATGCCACCGCCAACAGTGAAATCTGAAAAGGTACTTAACTCTTTATCGCGCCCCATATATTTTTCTGCATCTTGAAAGGGGAATAAGTCTTTATAGAAGTCTGCTTGAGTCTGCGAGTAGTAACGGTATCGGCCTTCTATCGTCCAGCGTGTTGATAATGGATGGACATACGCCAGCTCATAGGTATGGGCGCTTATGCCCCAACTATCATTAAAATAACGATATTCTGCTTTTAAAGCGGCGCGATATGGCAAGTAATAAAGAGCACGCATCGCAATGGCATAACTGGTTCGCGTTTCTGGGTACACTTCCGTTGCGTTACCAAAACCAGCGGATGGATTGCTTGAATCTAAAAGGAACCGATAGCTTCGATAAGGGTTATTTAAATAGCCCTTATCGGTAATCATTTCCAGATTAAAATCTAACAGGGAATTTTTAGTCAGAATCTGACTGAGCCCGATTTTATAAATATCTCTTTCAGCGTCTTCCGAGAAGTCGTTATTTATTTTGCCAACATCATCTTGCCCCTTCACATAACCAAGGCTTAAGGTCGATAAGTCACCAAAAAAGCTTTGGCTTATTGATAAAAAACCACTGTTTGCTTCGAAGTCATTTTCAGTACTATTGGTAAAGCCTGCACTCACTATTGTTTTATCATGCAAGTAATCAACACCCACGGCATATTCTGTTCTTTCCTCTTTATATTCACTGGCTGTTGCAAGCACATCAATTGAGGCGGCTGAAACCGAGTCGACGTAGTAGTGGCCATTGACTGAAAAGTCGGTGCCGATACTTTTTCTCACAAGAATAAAAGGCCCGTTAATATCCATTCCGCCACCATCATAGTTATGATAAACCACATCCACCGTATCGGGCGCTAAAATGGCTGCTGAAGCTAAAGAAGCAAAGGCATAGCAGTTGACAATAATTAACAATTGCAAACAGACTTTAAAAAAAGGCTGTTTGCCTTTCGCTGATAATTTTGGAAATACCAAGTTTGCTGCCCTAGTTACAACCACAGCCACCTCCTGAACCACCTTCTGCACCACGCGCAGATTCTCTTGCTTGGTATACATGGTGAATATAGGAACCAGCTGCACCATGCCTATCTATGTTCATTATCGGGTCTGACAAATTACTTCGTTCATAGGGTTTCACCCAAGGTTTAATATCACTGCAAGCCGATAAACCTGAAAGTAATATAACGAAAGCAAAAAGCCTATAAAACACGGCGTTAATGTGTCGTACTGAAGCAGTTTTCATGCTGAATTCTCGTCTCGAGGATTAATACGCAGCGTCACCATCATTTACTCGCGAATAAGCGCTTTAACTTGTTTGGCGTACTCATCTTCGTAACCGGGCTTATAACCCCGGTGATGAAAGCGTTTATTACCGTCACGATCTATTAATACCGTCGTTGGCATGGCATCAACCTCATACATTTCACTTACCTTGCTTTGATTGTCGTATAAAACAGGGAAATCGACGGGTACCGCGGTTAAAAAGCGGTCTGCATCGGCTGAGTCCTCATCGACATTGACCGCCAGAATGGTGAAACCTAAATCTTTGTACTCTTCATAAATGTCATTCATTAAAGGCATTTCTTGTCGACATGGAGCGCACCACGACGCCCAAAAGTTCAACATTACCACCTCACCTCTTAGGTCTTCCAAACGCATATTTTTTCCCTGATTACTTTTAAGCGTGAAATCTGGCGCTGCGCCTGCTACTGATCCTGCCCAGGTGTTTAATGAAAAACTCATTAATATACCGAGACTAAAAAAACCCAGCAGTTTGATTACGTGTGTAATATTCATATTGATAACCTGCATATTTTTGCCTTTTTAAAATACTAGCCAAATTAGAATAATCATTCCCTGAGCCCCACCTTTCAGTCCCTGAGCCCCGTCGAAGGGAAGTACCGATTCCCGCGAAAGGCCAATGCTATCCTTCAAAAGAAAATCGAGATTCCCGTGCTCAATTCGGTATTAATACTGTTCTTTTCATCACCTAATAAATCAATTTTGTAGATGTGCTGCCGTGCACTGACATGCCATGCAAATACATCATTGAGTAATACCTGGTACCCTGCACCGTAGTTAATTGTAAAGCGGTTATCATCGGCAAATTCCGTTGCACCTAGGCCCATGAGTAAATAAAAATTGGTATTAAAGGTATAGCTTCGCGCAAAATAAGACTGTCCGGGTAAAATGTTATAGCCAACATTGACGTTATAGTAAGTATATTCACGTTCACTATTTGTTAGTATTTTTACTTGGCCCAGTTGTTCTGCGCTGGTTTCACCTGCATCGGCAAAGCCTACATTTGCCTCGAAAAATATATCTTCACTGAGGTGATAAGCCAGTCGAGCGCCATAAACCAGAGATGATTCAAAATCTTCTATATTGATCGTGCTGACAAATGTACCTATTTCAAAGTTTTCTGAATCAATTAAGGCTTCGTTAATCACAAGGGGCTCAACATCAGGCTCTATCAAGGGTCTCTCTTGTGCATATGTGATGCCAGACAAACATGCTGATAAGCTTAAAGAAATAGCCAAAATTTGTTTTAGAAAAATACGCTCAGACCTAGTTTCCATTCGATTGCTTCTTCGTTAGTTTCTCGGTTCGTAAATATTTTGTAGTCTTTCACTTCAAACCTTAAAAAATACCGGTTACTCAGGTAATAACGCACACCAGCACCAACATTTAAAGTATCTTCATTTCGTTCGGATTCATTCGATAAGGTTGCTTTCGGCTTAATAAATATTTTCCCCGCACCAAGCGTAAAGAACGG
>TARA_R110002073_G_scaffold3990_7_pt1 | contig 13986 bp, 14 predicted proteins | sample TARA_R110002073 | Tara Oceans TARA_R110002073 (sample SAMEA4397174) | marine metagenome | biome: Polar Biome; feature: [DCM] deep chlorophyll maximum layer (ENVO:01000326); material: water (ENVO:00002006), including particulate matter (ENVO:01000060) such as... | depth 40 m
GGGAACCAGAGTTTGACTGGAAGAAGAGTTTGACTGGAAGAAGAGTCAGACAGGAATAAGCGACTTAAAGGATTAACCAGAGCATAGCGATAGAGAAAAATAGCAGGATAACCAGAGTGAGGCGCGCGCCACTGCTTAATAACCAGCTCTTTTCTATTTCCTCTAACGCAGAACCATTTGCAAGTCGCTTAATCTGTTTGTCCAGGCGTGGAGGTACGCTTTCAGGTATGTATTGTTCCTGAACAAATGAAATGACCTCTGCGAACTCTTGTTCGATCGCTCGATCAGCTTCAGACCATTCTCCGATAGACCTGTCCTTATGAGACTTAGATTGAGACGCGGTCATTCCGTGTTGTCCTTAGATTGTGACTTAAGTTCTGCCTTAAGTTGATCTTTGAGTTTTGCGTAAGCATATCTTAACCGACTTTTTGCAGCCTCCGTTGCGCATCCCTGGATCTCGGCTATTTCAGCAACAGAGCAATCAAGTTCGTGTCGTAAATAGAACGCCTGCCGCTGCTCCATGGGCAATCGTAAAATGGCCTGATCAATTTTCGATTTAAATTCATCGTCTGCTTTTGTTGGTGCAGCAAGCTCCGGAAGTGGCACTTCTTCGCCACGGCTTGATCGTCGGTACTCATCGACAATCAGATGATGAGCGCAGGTAAACACCCATTGGCGGAAGCGGCCGTTGTTCTGATAACGAGCGGAGGTTGCAATAACCTTAAGCCAAATGTCCTGGTACAACTCGTCTACGCGGTCCGCAGAAACACTTCTGCGAACGTAGTTGTACAGAGGTTGGCGAAATCGCTCATAGAGTTCATCAAAGGCCCGGCGGTTGCCAGATCGATAGCGGCGATACAATTCATCATCGGTAACTGAGTTCACAACCAATCGCTTTTTTAGTGGTAAACGCCGTTGATCGAAAAACGGGTTGAGTATTTTTTATTCTGCTGGGCCTTGTTGAATAGCTTGCCAAATGGTGCTGAGTCGTTCAACTGTTGATCGGCACTCAAGGATAAGTTGCATAAGGTCTGGGTCAAGGCGTAGGTATTGGAAAACTCCAAAGCTAAAATCAGTACTGCTCCAGGTAGGATTGAGTAGTGAGTCTGCCGCGTCTTGATTTTGCCTCGCGATCATTGGGTGGAGCGCTGCAATAATATCTTTTTGTAGCTCAGCACTCAGCTCCGCCTCATGCTTTGACTTATCTGCATCTTCTATAATGTTGTCGTTGATCGATTCGCAAACCACGATGCGGTACGGCAGAGTTTGTCGTTCAGTTTTAATGACCAGTCGCTGTTCAACATGGATCTCTGCAAGTAAGCGTCCGTCCGGTGTGGTGTCAATCAGCTTGCAAGGTCCAGCGGAAAAAACTTCCTGGGGTTGATAGGTAGCTTGATTCGAACTCAGCATTTCTGATGTGGTTTGATTGGTCGGCGCTTCTCGAATGGTTTTTCGAGTGTGACAAACGCCGATCATCCGCTGCGATTCGAGGCTGTCTTTTACGAGTTGTCGGTATCTCGGTTCAAAGACGTGCAGGGGTATAATAGTCCCGGGGAAAGCCACGAGGTTTGGGATCGGGAAAAGCGCGGCTTCTATGGCTGGGCCAATAGGATCGGTCAAAATTGTGTTCTCAATGTTAATACTTGGCTGTTATCGCTCAACGTTTTGGGTCATTTCCAGATGAAGTTTTGAACCATCAAAAGGATTTTGCCGTGCCAGGGCTTCGTTGAAGCTAATGCCTAAACCCGGCGCGTTCGATGGGAGCGCATAACCGTCTTCCCACTCTAGGCTGTAGTGAACCAATTCAGCTTGAAAACCACTACCGTCCTCGATGCTCTCGAGAATCAAAAAGTTTGGCGAGCAGGTTGCAATCTGAATATTCGCAGCCGCCACGACGGGACCGCAATACAGGTGCGGGGCGATTTGGGCATGAAAAGTTTCGGCCATTGATGCAATCTTCTTTGCTTCAAGGAGTCCTCCCACTCTCCCCAGATTCATTTGAAGTATTGAGGCTGCACCGGCACGTAGCACATTGGCGAATTCATACTTGGTACAAAGTCGTTCGCCGGTGGCAACGGGTATTGAGGTGCTTCGTGCAACCTTCGCCATGGCTTCAACATTGTCCGGGGGTACGGGCTCTTCCAGCCAAAGGGGATCAAAGGGTTCAAGGCGCCGGGCTAAGCGGCGAGCACCAGCCGGGGTAAATTGCCCATGGGTGCCAAAGAGTAAGTCCGCCCGACTACCAACGGCGTCGCGTATTATGCGAGCGAACGATTCTGAGCGTTCGAGTTCTGCCAATGTTGGCATGCCTGGATCCATAACGGTAAATGGTCCAGCAGGATCAAATTTCAGGGCAGTAAATCCCTGATCAAGGTATTGGAGTGCTCTTTCGGCGGCGCGTTCAGGATTTACGTAGACGTGATCCGGGTCCGGACCTTCGGGATAAACATCACCCTCGTCAGGATATATATAAGTGTAGGTTCTGAGTCGCTCGTGGACCTTGCCGCCGAGTAGAGCGTAGGCAGGCTTGTCCAACGCCTTGCCCATAATGTCCCAACAAGCCATTTCCAGGCCGGAGAATACGCCCATCATTGAGACATCAGGTCTGGCGGTATACCCGGTACCATATGCTTTACGAAACAATGTTTCGATCTGAAATGGATCAGACCCGACAAAATAGCGGGCCGCCATATCTTCAGCCATTTGAGTGACCACATTGGGACCAAAGGTGGCGCAATATATTTCTCCGTAACCTTCAATACCATTGTTAGTCGTCAACTTTACAAATATAAAATAGCGACCGCCGAAGCCGGGTGGAGGGTTGCCAACGACAAAGATTTCAAAATCCGTGATATGCATGCTTAAAGGCTATCACAGCCCGACGGTATTAGCCTTGAAGGAAATTGTAGAAAGGCTGGATCAGGGGTGATCCAGCCAGTTGGGTAGGGGGTTTGAGGTAAGCGCTAGCCCATCTTATAGAAACAAACCTTGTTGCCGTCTGCGTCACGCACGTAGGCGCCATAGAAGGTTGGCATTCTTTCTCCAGCAGGACCGTCGCAGGTTGCCCCCAGTTCGATTGCCTTGTTATAGAGTATGTCGACGTTGTCGCGAGAACCGGCATCAATTGCAATCATATTGCCGTTGCCAGGATTCTGAGCATTTTCCTCATCGTAAGGAGTGCAAACCGCAATGCAGGGCTCTGCCATACTTTTGCCTATGAAGGCGATACGACCGCCATCAAAGAGCACCTTCGCACCCATAGACTCGAGTACCGAGCTGTAGAATGCTTTAGCTTTTTCCATGTCTGTTGTGCCAATGGTGACGTATCCGATCATAACTAATTTCCTATTATTGGAGTTTGGATGGTGGTGGAATCAAAAATTGATGCTCTGGTTCCGGCGAGAATAATACGACCCTGCTTGCTGGGAGAGAAGATCCCTATAAGTACTATTCCGAATCACAACCATTAGATCCCGACGACTCCGCTGTCGACCAGCCGGGAAAGTTCACCCTCAAGATTGATGGTAGCGAGAACATCGGTTGTGTGCTGCCCCACCGTGGGTGCAAACCCCGCTGGAGCTGCAGGGGATTCAGAAAATCTGGGTGCCGGTCGAGTTTCTCGCAATATCCCGGCGATTGGATGATCGATTGTTTGAAAGATCAGGTTATGAATTGCCTGCGGGTCTTCGGGTAGCTCGCTCAGTTGACGAAGCCTGGAGAATGGCACGCCACAATCGGAAAGTCGTTGCTCCGCGATCTCTAGCGTCAGCTTGGCTGCCGCGTCACTGACCACTCCTGACATGGTCTCCTGGTATTCCAAGCGATGATTCATTCTTGCGGTAATGCTGCTGAAACGCTCATCGGTTGCGAGGTCCGGGAGTTCAAATGCCTTGCACATCCCTTCAAACTCAGTATCCGACAAAATCATAATGGCGCCCCAGCCATCTTTATATTGCATAAGCTGGCCGGAGCCACCGATGGCAGGCCGGTGGTCAATATTGTCACCCTGTAAAATATTGTCTGCGCCCGCGTCGGGCCAGAGAAAAGCGACAGCGGTATCGAGCATCGAGAGACTAATATGTTGGCCTTTCCCAGATTGAGTTCGGTAATACAGCGCAGCACTAATCGCCTGACATCCGTGATGGGCGGTCAGCTTGTCCATAATCAATTGGTTTACCTGTTCGGGTCCTTCACCTCGTTTTAACCCCTGAACATGGGCAATGCCTGAATAGGTTTGGATGATTGGGTCGTAGGCGCGCTTTTTGGCCTCTGGTCCATCGGGTCCAAAACCTGAAATGGATAAATAAATAATGCCAGGATTGTGTGTTTTGAGTTGTTCATAACCGATTCCAAGCCTGTCGACAACGCCAGGTCGAAAGTTCTGAATCACAACATCAGCTTTTGCTGCCAACTTGTAGATAATATCGACGGCTTCGGGCTTCGCGAAGTCGAGGGCAATGGATTTTTTGCCACGGTTGAGCATATGAAAAAAGCCGGAAAATCCATTTCGAGAGCTGCCCACGTGGCGTTGAATATCGCCGCTCCCGATTCGTTCTACCTTAATTACTTCCGCACCTTGATCTGCTAACAGTGCACCGGCCAGTGGGCCAGCGACGACCGCAGAAAGATCGAGTACTTTGACGCCTTGAAGTGGTCCTGACATATCGTTCGAGCCTTAAGTTGGATCGCTACAATGTATCGAAGATTTGGTTATCATGTCGAACAATCGCTGATTCACAATGGAGAGATTAATGTCATTAGTTATGAGTAAGGTAGATCGAGAGAAATTTCTGGCGGACCTGCATGTGGGTGTTGTCAGTATGAATCGTGTGGATGCCGGACCATTGTCAGCACCGATTTGGTATATCTATGAAAACGATCTGATCTGGTTTACAACGGGTGCGCAGAGCCGCAAGGGTAAGTTAATGCAGGTTGGCGATCGGATCTCCATGGTTGTCCAAACGGAATCTGCACCCTATCAATATGTTTCTGTCGAGGGACCCATTGTTGCCCGGGAAGCCGTTGACCTCGAGCGAGATGTTCGGCCCATGGCAATTCGCTATCTTGGGGATAAGCAAGGTAATGGTTATGCTGATGCGTCTTCTACTTCAGGGAGTGTACTCGTTAAAATGAAGCCGGAAAAATGGCTTACGGTGGATTACAGTTTGATGAATGCCTAACAAATTAAACGGGCATACGCGTGAACATAAGAGCGAAAACGGGGGAATAAAAATGGAAACGGGTACGGGTGATTTATTAGCGGAACTGGTTGATGGCGTAGCGGTCATTACACTCAATCGTCCGGAGGCGCGGAATGCGATGTCAGGCGAAATGAATGCTGCGTTGCAGACAATCCTCCTTAAGTGTGAACTTGATCCCGAGGTGCGCTGTGTCGTTCTCACCGGTGCGGGGAAAGGTTTCTGTGCCGGTGGTGATGTCAAAGGTATGGCTGCTTCAGGGGATGGCACCGTTGGTGCTAGAACTATTGACCAGGCGATTCATGAACAGCGGGTCAATCAACGGGCCACTGCGGGTAAGTTGTTCAAAATGCCTAAGCCGACAATAGCGGCTTTGCCCGGCGCGGCGGCCGGTGCTGGCCTGGCCTTCGCTTTAGCCTGCGACCTTCGTGTTATGGCATCCACGGCCATCATGACAACGGCCTTCGCTCGAGTGGGTTTTTCCGGAGACTATGGTGGCACCTATTTTATGAGTCAACTGGTCGGCACTGCCAAGGCAAAAGAGCTTTATTATCTTTCTGAAAGGGTTAGCGCGGAGGAAGCCCTAAGACTCGGTTTGACTAATTGGGTTTGCGAGCCTGAAGAGTTGCAGGCCAAGACAATGGAGATCGCAAAACGAATCGCAGCGGGTCCGACTGTTGCTTATCGCTATATGAAAGAAAACTTAAATCGTGCTCTGGCAGGGGATATTGATGACTGCATGGATCTGGAGGCGACCCATCACGTGCATTGCGGCCAAACCGAAGACCACCGCAATGCGACAAAAGCATTTGTCGAAAAGCGGGAGCCGGTTTTTCAAGGTAGATAATATGGTCGGTGATTGCTAGTTAAGGTGCTTCTTCAAAAACAAGCCCAGGGCTGCATTGCGGTAGTCCTGGTTTGGCTTCTTCCGAAACCCATGTCCCTCATCGTCGAATAAAACGTACCAGACTTCAGTGCCGTTTGAGCGTACTTTGCGCACGATCTGTTCGGATTCCGATGCGGGTACTCTAGGGTCATTGGCACCCTGAAGTACAAACAAAGGTTTCTTGATCTTGTCAGTGTTGTTCATCGGTGCGGTTTCATTTAGGTACCGGCGGACTTCAGGTATGCGTTCATCACCATATTCCTGGCGCCGGTGATCGCGGCGGTAGTCGCTGGTGTTTTCTAGGAACGTCACAAAGTTACTGACGCCAAATGAGTTGACGCCCAGAGCTAGCTGGTCGTTGTAGTGCGCCATGCTCGCCAACACCATATAGCCGCCGTACGAGCCGCCGATCACACCAATTTTGTCTTCATCCATATCTGGTTGGGTTTTAATCCAATCGAGTAGGGCGCCAATGTCCCGGACCGAATCCTCCCGTTTCAGGCCGTTATCGAGGCCAAGATAGGTTTTGCCGTATCCGCTGGAGCCCCGAACGTTCGGTGTGATGACAATGGCACCTACTTCACCAACGAGGTACTGAATCGTTGACGAAAAATAGGGTCGCACCTGGCCTTCTGGTCCGCCGTGGATGGATATCATCACCGGCAATTTTGAGTGCTGTTTCGAGGATGGGCGATAAACAAATGCGGGCACTTCCCTTTGTTTGCCGTTATCTAAATCAAATGTTGGGTAGTGAATAAGCTCAGCCTCAACGAAGTTGTCAGGGTTCAGGCCGCCGATTTCACTCTTGGTCCACCGGGTCGCCTGCTTTGATCGAATATCGAGTACATAAACGTCCGCCGGTGAAGTTGCACTATTTAGGGTGTAAGCAAGGTGGCTAGAGTCAGGCGAAAACTGAAGATTGTATACAAGTCCGTTCGGCAGGTTTTTGACTGGTTTGTATTTGTGGCTGCGAGTATTAAGTAGGTAGACCTTCGATATGCCATCTTCATTAGTGGCAAATGCGATTTGCTTTCCGCTTGGTGACATTGCCATGTCAGACACATCCCAGGGAATATCTTTGCTGAGGTTTTCAACTGTGCCGTTAGCTAGATTGATATAGCGTAGTTGGGTGAACTCGCCGCCATCGTTTGACGGTAAATAGACGCCCTTGCCATCAGCAGAGAAAAACCCGTCGCTAAACCCACCGTAGGAAACTGTACGGTCGGGGTCTCCGATGCGTTGCATATCCCCAGTTGCAACGTCGACAACAAAAGGTCTTGAATCGACCGCAGAAACTACCTGCTTAATCAATAGTTTGCTCTGGTCCCTGGACCAGTCGATGGGCACCCAATAGAAACCTGTGCCAGTCACCAGCTTTCGTGCTTGATCAGGTTGGTCGATAGGACTCACCCAGACATCAAATCGAGAACCATCTTCTCGATTACTCATGTAAGCATACTGATTACCGTCGTGGGACCATCGAAGGCCGCTGTTGCGACTGTTGTCAGTGGTCAACTGTTTCGTTAGACCGCTCTTCAAGTCATACAGAAACGCTTGATAGTTTTCGTCACCTCCGTTGTCTCGGCTATACAGAATTTGATCTTCGACGGGGGAGAAACTAGCCGCACCGATTGGCTCTTTAAAAAAAGTGAGCTGCTGCCTTGCGCCGAGAGGTTCCCCAACAAGATGAAGCTGTCGCGTTTCGGAAAACCGTGTGCCGATTAACAAGGATTTGCCATCTGGGCTCCAGGATGAGTTGCTCGCCGAGCGAAGGTTTGAGTATTGTGCAGCGCGGGTAAGGTCGTCAGACAAAAGGGTAGGGATTCCTTCGATGGTTCGGTTTCCTTCGATCCTTCTCGTTGATTTATCTTGCGCTGCAACATGAAACCCCGAAAAAAACAGGGTAATAAGCACAAATAGTGAAAAAGTATTTTTGGTCACGGGCAAGGTCCTTAGGGAAAGAAACGTTACCTATGGTAACGTTTTAGAGGTTGAAGTTGCGCGAATCTGTAAAATAGTTAGTTTTAATAGCTTCGCGTTATTAAAAGAACGTCCCGAACGAACTAATCAGAAATCTTCTATGCGATTTCCTTATTTACATCCACGAATGCGCAGCTTATTGTAGCCGCAGAGCTGATTGATCGTTTTCTAAACGGCACAGTAGCTTGTCAATAATAATAGAGAAATTATACCAAGTGATTTGGGGGAAAGTTATGGAAGTCCGATATATTCGGCTGGGCACGGCATTGCTTACAGCAGCGTCGTTTACGATACCCAGTACTCTACAAGCTGCCGATTCCCGGCGACTTGAAGAGGTGGTTGTAACTGCAGAGCGTAAAGAATCTTCAGTTCAGGACACCTCGATTTCAATTACGGCATTTACATCAGAAATGATGGATGATTTTGGTATCCGGAATCAGTCTGATCTCCAGAACCTTGTGCCGGCTACAACGATTCAGCCTTATGACTCTGCAGTTCGGGGTGTTGGTCGTAACTTCCGTAACTTAGGTGGTGACCCTGGTGTTGCTACTTATATGAACGGTGTCTATTCGGAAGACCTTTACACCGCAACCATCGGCTCCTTCTGGGATGTTGAGCGAATCGAAGTACTACGTGGTCCCCAGGGCACACTGTATGGTCGTAACGCGGTTGGTGGTGCGATGAACTTCCTCTACAAAAAACCATCCGGTGAATTTGAATTTGCTGCTAAAGGTATTGTCGGCGACTACGGTACTCAAGACGCGTACTTTATGGTCAACGCGCCTTTGGTTGAGGATGTGTTAAACGCTCGATTGGTCGGTTCTTCCCGTGAACACGATGGTTGGGTAGATGAGATGGGTCCAAACGGTGATGACCTCGACAGCGGTGATGAAACCAACATCGCACTTAGTGTCGAATGGATCATCAACGATGATATGACTTTCAATATTCGCCAGAACAAGGCCGACGTTGACCGTGTCATGGGTGGTGCAAACGGTGGTGGTCTGGTCGTGCTGAACGGTGAGAATATCTACGGCGACCAACTGCATAACACAACACGATTCAACCACGGTTTGCGTGCGGTTGATGCGACGGTGACGGATCCAACTAATTCCGCGTTTGTTGATCCAACTCAGCAAATTCTGAACTTCACGGATCCCACTACCGGTGCTAATCGAACGGCTCAATATGTTCGACCAGGTGTTGATAATGGTAGCCAGAAGCGAAATTCTTATTTCGGTTCAACGATTGACCCTAGTAGCTGTGTATTCCTCGACCGGGAAGATATCAAGGGTGATGATGTTTGTGCCTACACAAACGGCCTTAACTCTGAGCTATTTGATCAGCAAGGTACCCAGGCTGAATTCTCCTGGAGCATCAATGACGCTCTTGAATTCAAGTACATCCTTGGCTACAACACACTGCTTTATGAACGCACAACTGATGATGACAGCAGTTCTAGTGCCGCGTTCGACCAACAGTACTACGTTAACCATGAAGCGGAATATATTTCCCACGAACTGCAATTATTCTGGGATATTGGTGATAACCTGACGTTTACTTCAGGTATTTTCTTCTATGATTCCACCATCGATCAGCGTTATGACTTCTATGCTGCCGGTGATAAGTACACCAATCCAGCCTTCAGTCTTGATGGGATTTTGGCGGCAGTGGCGCCTGGTGCAGTGGCTGGTGATCCACCTCTCGGGTTCCTGTTTGGTGCGACGCCGGCTAATTTCGAATCTGCAGAAGCGCTTTCGCAAGCCAACAATGCAGCTTCAGGTACCTTTACGATTGCGACCAGCTTCTGGGGTGGTGGTGTAGATTTCCTGGGTGATATTCCAAATGGTCCAACGGCCGGTGCATCGACCACAACCAGCACTAACAAGACCGAGCGAACCGCATTTGCTGCGTACACTCAGGGTGTTTGGGACATTAATGAGAAGTTCACTTTGACCTTCGGCTTACGCTATGCGGAAGACGAAATTGACGGTGAAGAGCTTCTTGCTCAATACGCAGAATCGATGACTGTGCAGGACTTGTTTGGTATTAGCTTGCTGAATGCCAACATTCTCCGCGGTGCAGTTGATCCAGCTACTCTCCAGCTCACCGGTGCAGTTGAGCCATGGCTTGAAGGTACGCCAATTGTCTTTGGTGCACATCGTGCTGTATCTCGTACCGATGATGATGTTACCGGCCGTTTGAACCTGGACTACAACTGGACAGACGACGTGATGATCTACGGTAACATCACAACGGGTTACCGCTCCGGTGGTTTCAACCTGGCGTTCTTCTCTCAAACACCACAGTATGAGCCAGAGCAGTTAACGGCTTACGAACTGGGTTTGAAAGGCCAGTACTTTGATTCAACTCTGCAGGTGAATGCTTCCGTCTACTACTATGACTATGAAAGCATCCATACCTTTACTGAAGAAGCATGTCCTGCTGTGAACACCATACAGAGTGCCCAGAGTGCCTGTGCTGTTGTTGACTCGACATCTTCTGTTCAGGCAGCGCCTGGTGCAACGGTTAATGGTCTAGAAGCTGAAGTGATTTGGTTGGCATCTGATCAATTAACTCTTGGTGGTAACTTCTCGTTCACTAAAGCTGAATTTGATGGTTCGTTCTTCGTAGTTGACGGTGCTGATCCTTCAGTACCAGGATCGATTTATGACTCTGCGTCAGAAATCAATCGTCGTCGCGATATCGACGGTCGTCGTTTACCACAGGTACCAGAGTCTAAGTTCTCTCTGTATGGCAACTACGAGCTACCACTAGCAGAAAATGGCCGAATCAACTTTTTGGCTAACTACAGCTACATTGATGAAGTCTACTTCGGTTCATTCGAGCAGGATCTAGACAAGGCTCCAGACTATGATCGTATTGACCTTCGTGCGACCTGGACCAGCCCATCAGAAAGCTGGGTGCTGAGTGGTTTTGTTAACAACGTGACTGATGATATCGGTATCCGATTCATTGAGCGTCATGGTGCTTCCGACGGTTACCGTCGTACAGCCCAGGTAACAGAGCCCCGCGTTTACGGTTTGGAAGTGAGCTATACCTTCATAAACTAGAAACGAGCAAAACAAAAAGGCGGCCTAATGGCCGCCTTTTTTTTGTCTCTTTTTCTTGTTTTGGGTCCGGTACTTTGAATTCAGGGTCCGGGATCAGAGCTTGAGCTTTGGTTATCAGCTATGGTTTTGCGCTTTCTTTTGGTTGCGGAATTCCGTTTGGAGAAACTAATGCTGCTTGGATATTCGCCATATTGGCGAGAATCGTTTTAGCCTGGGCTTCGGTCAGTCCATGAGACGCGCTGTCTTTTAAGGTCTCAAAGTCCTTCATTAAGCCTTTTTTGTACTTGGCGACACATTTAACCCATCGGTTCTCTTGGCGTTTGTATCTGCCGAGCTTATATGAGTCGACATCTTCTCTTTGTACCTTGCCGTCTGACTCCACAACATCTATACCCTTGCCCGGTAGAACAGGTTGGATGCAAGTGAGCTCTGGTAGAGAATAGTTAACAGCAGCGGTGACGTCTTTATGTACCTCTGCGGCGATTGTCATGCTGGGTGCAAGAATCAGTGCCGCACAGCCTAGCTTAAGCTTGTTTATCATTTCCCCTCCTAAATGCGTTTCGCTCAAGAGCTTATTAAACCCGATATGGCCGGATAATTAAAACCGACGTCTCGAACGCGTATACTGACTCAAATAGACTAAATTAGAATCTTATTATGAGCAAAGCAGAATGGTATTACTTCCGTAAAGGCTGAACCAGCTGTACAAAAGCATCCAAGTTTTTGGAAGCCAGTGATATAGAAATTGTAGAAACCGTCCCCGCAAGCAGGAAGCTGCAGGCCGATGATGCTAAAAAGCTGCTGTCTGGGGTAAATCGACTTATTGCAATGAAAGGTAAGAAAGTTGAGTCTTTCGACCCCAAACAAGCCCCCATAGAAGATTGTGTGGCTGCGCTGTTAGGTCCGACGGGTAATCTCAGAGCGCCCACGATTCGGACCGGTAAAACGCTGTTGGTCGGCTTTAATGAAGCAACTTTTACAGAAGTGTTTTAATTCTCTTTACGCATTCACAGTGCAGTATTAAAGGAGTTGAACCAGAACAGCATTAGGACCCCGCCGACAATCAGATGAGTTTTGATGGCGAAGGATAGGCTGGCAGCCTCTTGCTGATCTTCTGTGTCGGCTTTCCACACGGCACACATCATGACATCAAGCATGAGCAGGATAAATATGATGGGCGCTACGGCAGGAATGACCGCGCCAGGGAGAATATCCCAGCCGATGGGGTTCCACTTGGGTTCAGCAAAAGGTAGTGCGGCGATCAGAATCAGCGCCATGGATTGCAGCAGTAACCTGAGTACACCCTGGGATTTAAGTTTAAGCGCCAATGTTGGTGTTTCTGAGACTTGCATAAAAGGCTTGTTCCATTGTGGAAGGCACTATTGTACGCGTTTTTAATAAGCGTCTATATGTGCTTCGCCTAAATTGCGACTTGATCTGGATGCCGACATATTGCGTAATGGTGGCTATAAAAAAGGGGAGTTGGATTTGAGTGTTACTCAGTCATTAATAGGTACGATAGTTGCGCTTGTCGTTGCAATTCTGATTGCATTGGCGGGAAGTCAGGGTGGCGTTGAACTTGGGGGTATTCCGCTGTTTGTTTTCTGTGCCGCCTTTGCGATTGGCGTCCAGTGGATTGTTTTTGTACCGTCGCTGATGGCTCGCACAGAGCACTACTATGATCTCACGGGTTCTCTCACTTATATTAGTGTCACGTTATTTGCCCTGGTGGCAGCCGGGCAGTTTGACCCCCGTAGCATTTTGGTTGCGACGCTTTGTGTTCTATGGGCTGCGCGGCTGGGTTCGTTTCTCTTTTTTCGAGTTAAAAAGGACGGGTTCGATCGGCGTTTTGCCAAAATGTTCGACGTGCCCATGTGGTTCTTTATGACCTGGACAATCCAGGGGCTCTGGGTTGTTGTGACACTTGCTGCTGGGCTTGCGGTACTGACCTCCGAAGCCGTGCCGCTTGATGGGTGGGCCATAGCAGGTGCAATGATTTGGTTGCTTGGTTTCGGAATTGAAGTGATTGCCGATCGTCAAAAGTCGACATTTCGAACAGAGAACAAAGGTGAGTTTATTACTACTGGACTTTGGTCCTGGTCTCGACATCCTAACTACTTTGGTGAAATTGTACTGTGGTTGGGTATCGCGATCATTGCGGTGCCAGTCCTGAGTGGCTGGCAATGGGCAACCATGATTTCCCCCATTTTTGTGATTGTGTTGTTAACTCAGATTTCCGGCGTAAAAATGCTCGAGCGTAGCGGTAAAAAGCGCTGGGGTGATAACGAGCAGTATCAACAGTACGTGCAAAGAACGTCAGTGTTAGTTCCCATGCCACCAGCAAGCTAGGAGAGATAATGAGCGATGATCCTGTAGACAATTCTTTAGTCCCAGCGGTTCACATTGAGGTCTTTACTGACTTCGTCTGACCCTGGTGTTATCTCAGTACCGTGGGTATTGAAAAACTACGTGAGGAAGAAAACGTCACGGTCTCCTGGTCGTATTTTCCGTTGCATCCGGAAACACCCATGGAAGGAAAGTCTCTGAAGGAGCTGTTCCGTGGTCGAGAAGATGCAATTGAAGGCTTCTATCAGCAGATTAAATCCATTGCTGAATCCTATGATCTTCCCTATTCAAAGCGAGACATGACTTATAACAGCCGGTTAGCTCAGGAACTTGGTGCCTGGGCTGATACCCAGGAAAATGGCGAGCAGCTCCATGACGCACTTTATCGGGCTTACTTTGTCGATAATCAGAATATTGCAGAAGTAGACGTGTTGCTAAATCTGGTCCGTCAGGCTGGTCTTGATGATGTAAAGGCCCAGGAGGTGCTTACCAATCGATTGAT